>Ga0325402_1007288_pt1 | contig 10487 bp, 6 predicted proteins | sample PopdelMetagenome_22_FD_207212 | JGI IMG/M metagenome (GOLD analysis project Ga0325402, IMG submission 207212) | Populus deltoides microbial communities from Bellville, Georgia, United States - Xylem-PdKOR-R3 | ecosystem: Host-associated > Plants > Phyllosphere > Stem > Wood/Secondary xylem... | reverse complement strand
TTTTTACCATGATGGTGTAGAGTTACAGAATATTCGTTCACTTGGATCTTATGGCTTTAAAGAAGAAGCATTAATTCATCTTGATGTTAGGCCCTATTTGAAAATAATATAAATCATATCTTAGGACCTTACCTAACAGCTGAAGCTATTGGGTTTAGATAGTTCTTTGACATGGTATCAGAGCCTTGATAACCAAGAGGTAACGAGTTTGAATCTCACCATCCTTATTTATTTGATAAAAATTAAGCATAAGGTAGTGTGTGTTAAAGAATAATATAAATCATATCTTAGGATCTTACCTAACAGCTTCAATAGGTTAGGGAGACAAATACATTGAGAGATCTGCTTCAGAAAATTATGCATTTTTGGAAGACTCCATTTGATAAAATTACTTTGAATTTCCTTAACACACCACCGAGGGAATATTAATTAATCTGAACAAAAAAAAAATACATTTATCTGATTACTATATTTGTGAGGGCTGTTTGCATTGATGTTATGGTGGAGAAATGAATGGTGGCAAGACATGGTTATGGAGTACAAGGGATGACTCATTTACATCATAATATTTCATAATTTATATATGATGCACGGGCCATGCATGCAATCTTGTAAACCTAGAAGGTCAACGTACGAAAGAGGATAGATTTTCAAAATGTTTCCCTAAGAAATTTAAAACAAAAACCTTCTTAATTTGACGAGAATGCATTTGTTTATTACAAGCATAATGAACAACATGATTATATTGAGATTTATTCCTTAAATTTTAGCGTTCAATGTATGATGATATATATTGGTGTCCATTTTAGATTTAATTCCGACATGCCTAATCTCTGAATGCCCGATGATGAGCTATGAAACTATATATATTTGTATGATCTAATTCAACGCAGCTAATTCCACATCTTTTGATAAGAATAATCTTTCAATATTTTATTAACATTTATTATCGAAAATAAGAAGCAGATATATATTGTTGATCAGGGAAGAACTTAATTATGATGTCATAGATCTTATACTCCTCACACCTCCTTGAAATGACATTTTTTTATTATTTAGGATGAAGCTATAATTAATGAATAATAAATGTTGTTTTGAGGCCTTGGATTGTCTGTTGCGTGATATTCTTACATATGATGATGGAGTTTATCAAGATAACCTATTTAATTAGTGGGAAATTAGTTCTTTTTACGGGGAATATATCTTCAGACAAATCTTGCTAATTATACTTGGAGGGGAAAAAGAAGACATTGATCATACTTCTTTAAGCATCTCATCAGTACTATAGTCTAAATTTAAAGTTTTCACCCTCAAAGAGAATATGTGTCGATCTTTCATTTGATGTGCTTATTAGCAGTAATTTGCCAAATGGATATTTAAGATTTTTAATAAAGATAAGTGTGATTTTTCATTTTTAAAAGATTGTGATGCTTCCTTAGTTAGAATCCTGATGACGAATCTTCTGCTAGATACACGGATCAAGAAATAAAGGCTTATAATAAATAAATAAATAAAAATGTTCCTTCTGTTTATGAGATGGAGCTCACATCAATTTACATATGAAAGAAATATGAATTATAAAGTCAATGAACAAGCTGGATCCTTAAAACAAAACAAATTAAAAAGATGGGTTCAATTATATTTTTATGGGATGGAATAATATTTCTTTAATTTTCTGTGCAGAATCAAAGAAATAGACTGGCTAGGTTTTGAGCCAAACCCTAGCACATGAGATGTATATCAACAGAAGTGCTGCTTGAAATTTTTTTGTGATTATTCTCTTCTAAAATTTGTCCTAAAAAGTTGAAAGATATATACGAAGTTGAATTTTTAAAGACTAATAAATACTTTAAGAATTAATGAAATGATCCACGAATTAACCAAGCTAGCTAGCTAGCTCGATGCATGCATGCTTGATACTAAGCACGCAAAGGTCGATCAAGGGAATGGAGATTAGAGAGGCAAGTATACTGTTAGAAAAATAGTTTAAGATTGAAAAAAAAAAAGGTTGGCTTAGAGGTGGTGTTTTCAAGGTGTTTATTATAAGATAGAATATTTTTTGTTTGTTATTTCTTTGTGATTGGCAGTGCGTGATGCCTGCTACTAGACGTCATTTTTTAGTATTAAAAACCATCGCTACTGTTGATTGCAATGGATTCAGATGTATGGCAGAGCTCCCGACATTTATGGTTTTATTTATTATTTGATGTGAAAAGGGGAGCTTTGGGATTGGAAGATGGTTCTACCAAGAAAAATATTCATAGATTATCTAATAAATAACTGGGTCAATTTACATCAATAATTCTTTTTATTAAAATAGTATCATTTTGTCTTTTTTTTAAATAAAAAAAATTGATGAGCTCGTCCCATGAACAAGGTTCATTACAAATGGACTAAACCTTTTGGATCAGTTTAGTCCCATGAACAAGGTTCGAAAGGCTTCAACTCCAATATCATAAGTTGATGAGCTCGTCCTCCGTGGCTTAACAAGGTTCGACTTCAACTCCAAGATCAGGCAATAAAAATGAACTCTTATAAATCTTCTGATCCTCGTATAGCTTATTGTCTTCAATCAAATCGAAAGAGTATACATAGTCATGTTGTGCAAAACGTTCCAATAAAAAATGAAAGTTCTGTCAAGGATTTTACAATGACTAGTGAAATTGTAAATACAATTAAGAAAAATAAATCTATAATTGAATTTTCTTTAAATTTAACCGGAATAAAATGAAAAGGCCTTCATTACGGTCCGTGCCCATGAGAATCATCCATCACCTTAAATATAATGTAGCAGTTAATTAACTGGTAACTTAGTCGCTTGCCCTGCGCTAACTTTAAGTCATCTCATACAAGCGTTGGACGAAAGGGAAGGAGAAAAAAAAACATCTTGTTGCATTGCCGAAAACTCAATTCGCCTTCCAAAATCACAAGTAAGCTCTGCAAGGAGAGGATGGCCAGGCAGCCATGAACATACAGTGGGACAAGACATGACATGACATGACATGGCTATGATTATCAAGCAACATTGCGACAACTGAATCGTAACTAGAAACAGATGGTGGAAGAATATAACTGTGACCAGGAGCCATGTTTTCTCATGTAATACCCTGAGCAAATCATTGTACCCTATATACAGTACACATTCAAGGAAAGGGCAACTTACTCTCTTTCAAAAAAATGTTATAAAATCTCAAAACTCCTGTCTGATTGTATGGAGCGTATATACATAGTAAATAAAAGGTGTTTGATCAATTTGTAACATCACCGACACCCCTAAAAACTGTACAGCAAATCCTCCCCTTACTTCCTCTCATTCGCAATTGTTTCCTGCTGCTGAAGAGTAAACTGCTTGATCAATTTGTAACGTCACTGACACCCCTAAAAACTGTACAGCAAATCCTCCCCTGTACTTCCATTCACAATTGTTTCCTGATTCTAATGAGTAAACTGCTTTAAAGGACGATGCAGGCCTTGAAATGGTTATGAAATCGTGATAAATAATTATATGAAAATGTTTACGCAACTCTCCTGTAGAAAAGTACGTAGGCAGCTGATGTTTTAATATCATCCTCACTAACAGGACTAACACGGCTGTCGTCGAACTCGTACCATTTGCGATACCCTAGCTGCATAGGAACAAAGTAATTTTAGACCACGTACTTGAAAACAAGAAAATATATGAATTTGTCCTGTAGTCTACAAAGTGGAACACACAAACACATTACTTGGTGTTTCTTTCTTCTTCCTTTTTTTTTTTTTTCAAACTTCAGCATGAGCAACATATATAGAGATTTCAATGGCCAAGAAATATAATAATCAGCTGGGGCACTGTCAATACTCAGAGCGAAGATGAAAATAACTATGTATTAAATACGATACCTAACAGAGCCCGGAAAAGAAGTCATTGAGAAGGGATTTAACAATCAATCTTCTTAGAAAGTCTTAGGGAACAGGAATGGAGATTAAATATTGATGCCCATCCCCCCTCTATTACTTTTAAATTTTTCCACCAAACCAGGGGTTAATGGACTGGGAGGGAACTAATTTATGATTTTTGGTCCCAAACTCCCTATCATAGCTCCACTATTAACTTCTTAAAAAACAATCTTACCCTTAGCACCAAGACCTTTAAAAATAACACATAATTAAATTTTATGATTATTAGCCTTCCTCAATCTCTAACCAAACAAAAAGAAATTGTTTGACTTCATAGCAATGGTTAGGTAAATCTCCCCTTCTCATCCAATCCCTTTACCTTCCCTACCATACTAGATTCATAAACAACTAGGATAAAGGGTGCATGCCATCACGTTAATGCATTGCATTGAAATCCTGATGTACCATTAATTAAAGCATTGCTGTTCACCTTATTAAAGACCAACGAGCTGAGCTGGGACTATCACGATCACAAACTTTCTAATATAACTTATCTCTCTTGGAGGGGGTAAAGAAGACAAAAAACTAGCAGTTGGTGTCTAGGAAGCTCTAATAAGAATGCATGTTTTCATTTCACAACCTTTAACTCAGCTTGTTATTATAAATTATAGAATGCATGGCACACACTGCTTGCCACCCTGAAGGAGACATGCATTGGTCAATTTTTATAGTCAACAATTACCCCACAAATGCATGTGCCAATTTCTAAACAAGGTATGCCCCCTGATGATAATTACTCAGCATATCCATCCAGCAAATTCTACATCACCTAGGAAAACTTCAAATTCATGTTAGAGTAGGTGACAAACACTAATATCAAAAGATCCTAGGTTTGGTGAAGCCAGCCCAGACAGAAAACAAGCATCAACAAAAATTAATATTTTCTAGATCTATGTTACATGACTCTGTCCAAATGTGTGTGCATGACTGTGTCCCTCTGTCAAATGGTTCTATCTGCAGTCTCTTGACCAAAGGCAATAAATGAAAATGAATAAATAGAATGAACACCACTTACGTCAATAAAGGCATCATAGTGACCACATCCCATGCCTCCATGATGATTGCTTATTGCATACAGTACATAATGATTGGAAAACTGGCTGTCCTTCTTGGAAGTGTAGGTCGAAAGATCAAAATCATCAATTGGGAAGTCCACATATGTTTCCAACTTGTTCCTAATATAACGACTGTATGAGAACCTCTTCAAATGAACAACCAAGATTTCAGGCAATCTCCAAAGGTCTAACTTTTTCCTAGCCTGCCGAGGCTTCTTGCAGCTGGGGCAATCCCTAAAATCAGATACAATCACACCATCAGAAACAGCAGGTAAAAAAAAAGAAGTATCAACTGTATTGATTTTTGTGTGTGCACACACAATAAATTCAAACAGACACGTATTGCATGTAAGTAAACACGTGCAGGCACAAAAAACAGATGTAAAAACCGAAATAAATCCTCAAGAAAAAATATGCAAGTGGAGCATATTTATGGCAAATAAATGAATAGTCTTCAAGCAAAAATCTGCAAGTAATGATCGAGGGAGGGAGACACACTAACCACATGTCTTCTGGTCCTAAAGGCTCTTCTTTCAAGAAAGCTTCAAGGCATTTATATAAAGAAACAGACTCTTGAGGCCGCCTAGCATATAACTGGGGCTTTAAAACCTCTGGCAACGAGCTGAGAAGGCACGTATCATACTTCTCAATCATACTTTCCGACCAAGTTACATAGACCTCCAAGTTATCGCTAAATTTTGGGACTGGTAACGGCTCATTCATTTTTATCTCTGTTGATCGCAATCCATCTTTCAAATAGAATTGAAAATCAGAGCTGGAACACTGGTCATCCTCTGTTCCAGTGTCTGTGCCTGTATTACTGTCCGAGATTGTAGGGCTAACTACATCCTCCATTGTAGAATCTTCATTAGTTGTGATTCCCACATCATCATAATCATTGAGTGCATCATCAGCAGGCATAAGAAGTGGGCTTAGTAATTTCAGATATTGTTTATGGAGATCAAATCCAGTATAAAGATTCTCTAATCTTGCTACAAAAGGAATGCCAAACAACTTCAGATTTGGTATTGCTCTCTCAAATTCACAAGGCCTGAACACCAATTGTAGAATAAATCAGTATATAGCAAAATTTGAGATAATTACACCAAACTAGAAGGAAAATCTAATATTAAAATAAGTAAAAGCGAAAGAATGCCAACCGGATGGCCCAGACCAAGAGTACAAATAAGCTCACCTTTCCACCCTTTCATGCATAAAGACAACCATGGGTGAATTTCTGTTATCTTTTAGTAACCGGTAAGCAACAAGCTTGTCTTCGTCTCTGATCAAGGCTACCGAGTCAGATGGCTCAGTAAGGCGACGAAAAATTCTATTCTTGTATATCTACAGCATCAGAAATTCAGAGTAAAAGAAGGTACATTAATGTATATGCAAAACTTGACTTAAAAAGCACAGCCCTTGTCTAATCCTGAATCACCTACATATTTTAATTGCTTGAGTAAAACAAGACCAAATATCACAAATTAAGTGTTCTAAATAAACTAGATCTAATGAAATTATGTAGTAGCAATCTCTCAAATTAAGCACCAATGCCTTTGACTAAAGCAACTAGCTCCCCAAGTATTGATAACCAGTCACGCTACTCAAGAACATAAATGCAGCATACCTCAACCACCATCAGCATTTCATCATTTCTCAAAGAACAAGCAATGCTCAAGGCCTCAATGAGATCTTTTTGCCTCCCACATTTGGGCACGGTTACAGTAACTGGGGTTGGTAAATTCATCCCATCATTGCTCAGGACAGTCAAAGTCATAGTCCGCATTGTTGTTGAAGGTAATGGCAGTGATAAGTACATAAATGGATCAAATGTGACAGACTTCTTGTTGCAAGCAGGGCAAACCAGTGTTGACTGATACTGACCCTATAATGATAACAAAAAAATAAATACATTACGCTGACAAAACCAAGGAAGATCATCAATCGGCTTAACTTCAAGGAAAGAATTTCAACACAACACAAATTGAAAATAGATTAAAATCTACTCAAATTATAAACCATGAAAGATTGATGATCTCTGAGATTAGTTATTGGAAGATGCTTGTGGTAGTAGAACTACCTATAAAAACCCCTTTTCGAAAGGAAGAATGCTAGAACCATGGACCATCATCAAGTATTGATGATTGCATGATTAAAATGACAAGAGACAGCTTAGCAGAAAAGAAAATTGGCACAATCTATATGACACATGTTACCCCCAAAAAACAGAAACTCACTTGGCACAAATCAACTATGATCGAGTCATTGCGAGCCAGGTGATTCCTCCAATATTCCTCTGCTACCTCTTCATCTGGGCGACCCTCTGCATCTTTAATGGCTATATATGGCTTGGACTTTACACGATTCAAATCTTCATGGAGTCCATCCAACAAAAAAGAAAGAAACTCCTACATTAAAAACATGTGTATTAAAAGGCATCATTCCATGTGCCAAAGAGGATCTAAGAAGCTATTTCTATTTTGTACCATGCAACAAGACAGAAACTTATCACATGCAGAAAATAGAATTGGAGGAACTAAACAAACATTAGAATCAAAAGGTATACTAACTTGCGAATCATGCTGGTTGTAGCCACTGAATTGAGGAGCAAAATCTGCTAGTTTTCGTTTGAATATTGCAGGAGCCACTGGGGTATCTCGTGGTGTCCATAGTTTACTTAGCAAATCCCCAAATGCTAAAGCAAGCTCCCCCTGGACAAATAAACATTTATTTACAACAGCATGGCCGCGCAAAGGAAGCAAAAGTTACTAGAAGAAGGTGACTTAATATAAAAGAAAGTTCACAAACCTTTGTCCCTAATAGATTTTCCTGATTTATCTCTTTTCCATAGTCCCCGAGAAAATAGTCAACTAGCTTTGGGGTGTGAGCCAAGCACTGAATTGCACTATTCATGAAACATGTATTCCCAAGATTCTGCAATCCCCTCAAACCCAAGTAACCAAATACCCTAAAGCCACTCCCAGATTGTGAGTTCCTTAGTGACGAATAAGAGCGCACATGGTCAGTGCACCCATTCATTTTAACAGAACCAGATTCAAAAGAAGTCTCCATCTCCACCATCTCATCAAAGTTTTCATCTCTAACAGTCATAGAATCTGAAAATCCATAGGCTTGCAATTCAAGAGTAATCTGCATGCAAAATAAGATAAAATATTGACACTAAACAACAACTACAATATGCAAAATTTGTACATCAATACTTAAAAAGTTTTCATGGTTAACATCACCCAAGGGCCTCAACAACATAAATAAAATGTGACACCTCTTTGCCTTGTTCTCCCAGGGTATCATTAGGCAGATTGATCTTATCATCGATGAGAAATTGGGTTGTCTGCCCTGAGAAGTCCCATATATGCAACTGCACACGAGGTAAACCGAATCAAGAAAGGCTTCTTCCCAAAATAAATCCTTATATCTTAGTGAGGTAATAACAAAAGCTCATAAAAAACTAACCAGCTTAGATTTGGGAACAAAAATATTGCAAGCTCTTCTGTAAGAAGAAACTAGATTGTCCTGGAAATTGCAGTCAATTGTCAAATATAGAATCATAGAGAAGATTTATTTAAAAAAAAAAAAGAGGCTCTTGTATTTAGCTTCAGTCATGTGCTGTGATATATGGACACTAATTAGATTATCTGAATTACCATGCTGGCTAGGACTAGCAAATTTTAATCACACATGAAAGGTCGATATACCCCTTGTACAAATTAAGAATATCAAAAAATTATACTCATACCAGCGAGAAACAGCAGTACTAAGTAGAGTTTCAAAAAGTAGACAAATCACAATGATCCTTCAACAGAAATTAAACATGGATCAACAGGAATGGAGAATGAATAGTACATATTGCTTAAGTTCTACATAAAAAAACCTATAACATGTGTTCAGTTATGTTGCAGCACAAAAAATAGTGGATGAAATGCAGACTTGTAACTCTAACCAAACTGGTTAATCTCAAGACTGGTCTTGACTTCATCTGACTAAGGATGGTGCCCGGTCCAACAACCTGGCCCAAGCCAGTTTCAAACACCATGGCACTAAGCTCTTGAAAGCAAAGCATTCAAGAAGGGATCTGACTTAAACATTCACTATTGAAGCAAATACACTTGGTTCATAAACCTTGTCCTGCACAAAAATAAAGAATGAAGGAAAGAAAAAGAAAAAGGTTTAGAAAGGAACTTGACCTTTGAGCTGATCTTCACAACCAAAGAATTTGTTTCCCTACAAACTGAAAGCCTTATTTGTATGGGAAACACATCCTGTGAATAATCTTCAGCAATAAAAGAGCCACTAACAACCTTCATTACTCCTTTAGAATCATTATGCCTGTGGAGGTAGAACAAATCGATGCACAAATTAGTAGAAATCCCTCGCTTCTACTGAGTTTTTGAGGATACAACAATTTTGCATAATTCACATAACACATCAGCACAAGCATTGACTAAACGGAAAGGGGGGTCACAGTGTAATGCTTGATCAGCCCAACATGTTTATCAACAACCATTGGGAGAACAAAAGGAAGGTTCCAAAATAAATCCTAATATATTTGTAAGCCAAATGCTCCATACTCCTAAACAACTCATGCCTTGACCGCATACAGGTAATGAATACATATTCCATAAACATGAATACACATAATACATCACATGCATATCGACAACAGGAAAGGAAACCAATAGCTCTCACCGTTTAAGCGCCTGTAACCACATTCTTCCAGAGATTATAGCATACTCACGGCCAGAAAACCCTTCTTCAGTATCCTCACTCCTCTCAGAACCTTCTTCCTTCCTAAAATCAAGTACAATCTCTGCATCATCACCACCAAAGTTCGATATCACATTGTACAAAACTCCTACTTGTTCACCACCAGTTTCCACCTCACTCCACCACCTAAAAAATCAGCACAAAACACAACAAGATTTAACTAAAACACTGCATTTAACACCATAATTACTTTTTTTTGTTTGAATTCAAGGAATTCAGCTTCTTTGCTTTCAACACAAAAAAGAAAAAAAAAAGAAATCACCGAAAGTTTATTCCTTTCCTTGGTTTTCTCAGTAACCAAACAAGAGAGAGAGAGAGAGAGAGAGAAGAAAACGTTACCTATAAGGAACCAAGTAAAGCTTGTCTAAATCATTATCATCGTCATCGTTACTAAACCAACCACGGTAAAGAGTAGAACTGAAGAAACCAGAAGCGGAGGAAGAGGCGGCGGGGGCGGAGGAGCGGGTGTTATCGTAATCCAAGTCGAAGATTGAAGAATCATCAGTGTTGGAGTTGTGGAAAGAGAAGAAATCCTCCCCCATAATTGACGATGGAATAAAAGTTAGGGTTTTGAAAGTTAGGGCTTTCAAGAGATTGAGAGTAGAGAGAGAAAATTGAGAGATTTTGATTATGAGGTGTAAGAGATGAAGTTTCTCCGATAAACGGGTCATAGAGAGAAGAGAGACATCACGGTGGGCTTTCTTTTTTTTT
>Ga0325402_1007287_pt1 | contig 10488 bp, 4 predicted proteins | sample PopdelMetagenome_22_FD_207212 | JGI IMG/M metagenome (GOLD analysis project Ga0325402, IMG submission 207212) | Populus deltoides microbial communities from Bellville, Georgia, United States - Xylem-PdKOR-R3 | ecosystem: Host-associated > Plants > Phyllosphere > Stem > Wood/Secondary xylem... | reverse complement strand
TCTATTATTTTGTATCCAGGAAATAATTTTTTATTAATGGCCAGGAAATTATAAGCCAGGAAACACGTGCAAGAGATTTTTCTTCTATTCAAGATTTCTCCACGTTAGCCATCCCTCTAAAAAGTATAATGTAATCATATAAATCCTATTAGTTATATTATTCATTTTCTTGATTTCCTAGCCAGAGCACCACTTATAATTAATATGTATATGGTAGATCGAAACAATACCATACACTTAGCTTATTATTAAAGCAATCCAAATTAATACAATATATACATATATATATAAAGCTAGAGATTTTATTAATTTGTTTATTTATAAGTGTTTGTTTTAATTTAAATACAAAAAAATTATATATATGTTAAACTAAAAATATTATTCTACCTTTAATAAATAAAATAAAATAAATATATTATTTAACACTTATAACAAGTAATTAAACGTGCATAATATGATCCATTGGACTTGTAAATATAAATCTGAAATGTCTTCATCAAGTCTTGGATATGAAATTGATGAAATATATACTAGGAGCCACAAATATTATTAATTAGTCTATGTGACTTTATAATTCTACTTTATACCCTTTTTTACTGTTCATACCAACAACAATGGATTTTTTTAATTCATTATTCAATATTATATTTATATTTGATTTTTTTTAATTTTATTATTTAATATTTAGTTTGTTTTAAATTAGTCTTTATAATTTGTTCCGGTTTGTTTTCTATGAGTTTATTGAACTTTTAAATTAATATTTTAATATTTAATTTGTTCTCAATTTTACAAGCGTTTATTTTTGTTATTATATAATTAAGTTAAAAATAACTTTTAAAAAGTCATCTAGTTTGCTTTTGAATTTATCAAATCAATTGGATTATGTTAGGATAACTTTCACGTAATTTAATTTCAAAGAAGCAGGTGAAAGATTCCAAGATTGATTTGCTTAACCGGATTTAATGTTAATCCATCCAAAAAAATCTTCTGGTGATCAACCCTCATGTATCTCCTGCTAGTCTGCACATTTTACTTTGTTTTTATTTTTGTTTTTCATTTTAGGAAAGCTGTCTTTGTCTCTACACCTTTCACTAATATTTTTCAAGCAATCTCGTGTATAGACACACAATTCTTAAAGGGACATCAAGCAATCTCATGCGATTAGCCGTGCGGAACTCATCTTTAATTTAAGCCACTTGAGTTGTATAAACACACAATTCTTGAAGGGATACAAATTAAAACAATAGTTTAGCATACAACTTAACTCATATATTAAATGCAAGCTCGGATCTCATGGTTTGTTTATATTTTATTGGAAATCTATCTCTTTAAATTTTCAATGCAGCCATAATAGTCTCGTGATTTAACATTTTAATATGCATGAAATGACCACTTGCCCAGTGATTTTTCCCTGATTTCCATGCACGTCATGGCTTAAAAAAAATTATTTTATTTGGTAATTCAATCACGCGGTATCAGTCCCAGTCCACATACAGTCAAGAATATCAAAGTTTAAGCTCATCGATTGATTTAAAAGAAATGTTATTTCATATAATATATGAATAGACTAAGATATATATATATATATAGAGATATAATCTTACCGCACAGGGCGAGTTGGATTTGAAATCTTAGGCTCTGCTCTAAAGAATAGAGTCTGAACTTTGGCAGGAAAAGGTGCACAAAGATTATTTTTTTCTTTTTCCCTCAACATTTCTCTTAGTTAGCCACCCTTTGTAAGAATATATTATCATAAAAAAATATTTATTTCCTAAAAAAAAATTGAATTAGTTATTTGTTCGTCCATATTCTTCTGTTATGCATGAAAATTAAAACACCTCGGTATTACTTTCTATAATAAATATAATGGATTCTTCGTGGAACACTTAAGATTTTTTTTTCCTCTTAATTTTTTTTAACAGTAATTTAAGTTATTTTTAGCTGATCAAGTCGATTAGATCACTTCAAAATAATTATTGTTTAAATTTAAACTTGAATTGAAAAAAAAGTTGGGTTGAGAAGTTTTTTTCTTGTCAATTCCACTTTTTTTTTTAATTTTTTTCTAAAGTTATTTTTATAGATTAGTTGAATGTGATTTATGTCAAGATAACTTCTCCGCAGTTTAAATTTTAATTCAAGCTAGTCTAGAAGTCAAACTAAAATGTTTGACATCTAACCAACTAAATTAGATTTAATAACAAATACCAAACATCTCCACAGTTTCAATTTAAATTCAACTAGTCTAGAAGTCAAACTAAAATGTTTGAAAACTGACCTCCTAAATTAGATTTAATAACAAATACCAAACAGTTACCTGCACGAATAATTTAAATGCAACGATTGGTGAGAGAGGAAACAAAAATATTCAAGTCATTGTCTTTTTCATTATGTTCTAAAATCATTACTATTCATTTTATTTTTTGTTTTTTTATTTTTTCTGAAAGAGAATATGAACCAAAAATATGGGACAACACATTAACCATTCTTAAATAACATCATAAATGAGGAATGGAGAAAAAAAAAAGTTAGCCATGGCAAGTGTTTGCATGACGTTTCTGTTTCTTTATTCGAGGCAAAATGCAACAGAGAACATGAAAAGAAAAACTACTAATAAGGAATCATCCAGCTCTACACTAGGCACCACCACAAACGTAGTTACAACTTTACACACACTGTTAGCACTGTTGTAATTTATTTTTTTATCTCTATTTTTTGTATATTTTTTTGAGAAAATTAGAAAAAATCAAAAAATATGTCTTTTCAATAATTTTAGCTATTTTGATCATTTTGTTATTTTCTTCATTTCTATTAATTTTTTTGTGAGTCCAAACATGCATCTTGAAAATCATAAAAAAAAAATACAAAATACAAAAACAGCCGGAGTTTGAAATTGGGTCGATAGTCGAGTATCACGAGTAAAAAAATTGAGTTTGGAAATTTTTTGTTTGAGAATCAAGGATGAATTTGCAGCAAGTGATTAAATTTAGAGGTCTAGATTGATCAAATTAAGGGTGTAATTGAATTAAAAAAAAGGATTTATGACAAAATTCAGTTGAAACCACAAGAGATTGAGAAACAAGGACTAAATTAAAGAGACTAAATTGAAGAGATTTGATTTAGGAATTAAATTGAGAGAGAATTCAATATTTAAAGCCTTAATAGAATTAAATTAAAAAAAATTCAAAAATCAAGGACTGTAATGAAAAGAGGGAAATATTCCAAGAATCACTTGACTATTTATATAATTTCACTTTAGTCCTAGTTGTTTCTTTCTAATCATTGCAGTGCAATTAAATACCAATTTAATCTAATTTTTTTAACTAATTCAATTCAGCCCAATTTAATCCACCAATTAATTCATTCTTCACATGTTGGAGAGAACTCGTCTTCGAGAATTTGTCAACAACAACAAAAATAAAATACATAGCCTGTTGTATACAAAGTAAGCCCAACAAAATCATTAGTCATTAATGATGTAGTTGGGTTTGCGATAACGAGTGATTCTGAGTAATTAAGTATGAGTCTGTCAAAATTAGATGAGAATCTGCTCGAGACAGATTATGTGGAGAGCCTAACAAATATATTTATGGACAATTGAAACAGGTCTAGATTCAAGAGGAGGTCTGGTTGTGACAGACCAGAATAACGGCTAGAAAAGACCATAACTTTTGATCTGACCATTGATTCACGCTCAAATATTTATAGGAGTTTTTGAAGGCTGTTTTCCTAAAATTAACCATGAAATTGGTACTTCAACTGTCGGATCTTTAGATTTTAAAAATCTTACTCTGAGGCTCTGATTGTGATAGTTTTTGTGATTTTCCTTGTTATTTTTCGGATTTCATGCTTCTTTCCTTTATAATTTTAGAATTTTTTTTTTGTTTTCTAGTTAAGATAGAGTTTGTGGCATATTTAAGGCCTTTAAATATCTTAAAAAAGAGAGACTTGAGAATTGTTATTTAAAAAAAAAAACCCGCAACAAATATTTAAATAGCTGGGGCTGTTAGTGGATCTGAAAAGCTACCAGTACAATCACATTAATTTGTACCAAATGGAAGATATTAATTATTAAGACCATGATTTATGCTTTCATAAAAAAAAAAAAAACTCATTCTTATGAAGCTTCTAGTCTTACAACTTTTTGTGACATGAGCATTGAGATTTTCAAAACAAGATGATGCTACCTTTCGATTTAACATATTTTTGATATATAATTTTTATTTTTTCTATATTTTCTCTTTATAATTACTATATTGGATGTTATTAATGTGCATGGCTTTATTATTAGAAAATTGATAAATACAAACGGAAATACCGAGAGAATATTTTCATTGGTAAATTGCCGATGAATTTTACCGACAGAAATATTCCCTCAGTATTTTCCAAGAGAATTACAGTGGGAAAAATGTTTTAAAACAAATAAAAAAAATGATGACATGCGTGCCATTTTTACTAACGGAATAAATTCCATCGGTAAAATCGTTGGTAAACTATGAACACTATTCACCATGTCAATTACATAGGGAATCACTGACGGAAACTTCTGTCGGTATTTTATAGAGAGCTCTGGAACTATTCACTTTTCAATTACACTGTTAATTATTGTTCTTTACAGATAAAATTACCAACGGATTGAAAAGTCGTCGTTGTTATTTGACGGTTTTTTAAAAAATTTAGCTTAAGTTAAAAATTTAAATTAAATATTACAGACGAAATCACTGACAAATTGAAAATTCATCAGCGATATTTGACGGTTTCTGAAAATTTTTGATTAAATTCAAAATTTAATTTAAATATTATAGACGGAATCACCGACAGAATGATTAAAAATATTAATATTTAATTATCCGTTGGTAAAACCGTCAGTAAAATGCCCCAATAAAAAGTCTAAAATCCCTAATTTCCCAATAGATTTGTCTCCTTTCTTCTTCTTCTTCTTCTTCTCTTCTCTCCTCAACTCTTTCACTTCTCTTCCATGCTCATGGATGTCTTCTTTTTCTTCTTCGTTTTCTTCTCTTCTCTCCTCAACTCCTTCTCTTCTCCTTCATGCTCAAGTATGTCTTCTTCTCCTTTCTTATTTTTTCTTCTTAGTTTTTTTAATTAGTATACTTTATGAATTTTTTTTCTCTCTTCTTAACTTCACTTGCAACTACATTAAGGTAAAAAAAACATTTTCTTCTTTTTTCGTGTTTTTTCACTATATTTTTTTTTAATTTTTTTTAATTGTTTTGTTCTTAATAATTGTATGAATGTTGTTGTAGGATTTTTTTTTCATATGAGATCAATTTTTAGTTGATTTATTTATAGGATTTTTAAATTTTTTTCATATGAATTTTTTTAGTTGAATTTATTTTTTTGTGTTATTTATTTGTTGCATATTTGTTTGAGTTGACTTTTCTTCTTCTTTTTTCCAAGCATCTTGAGTATTATAGAGTGTTGATTAATATTAATTTAATTATTTTATATTTTTGTAAGTTTCTCCAATAGAATATACGGAATTACATACGGTATTTTTTTAGGGAATTACTGACGGAATGAAGCGAGTAATTTTTTTTTGCTTGTTTTTTCTGTCAGTAAATCCATCAGTAATAATATTTTTTTATGACCAACGGACTTACCGACGGATAAAAAAATACCGATGAAAGATTCACCAATAGAGCATTTTCGTCGGTGATTTCGTTGAAAAATTAATTACCAACGGACTGGTAGTGCAAATACCGATGAAAAATTATGTCTGTAAATCTAAAGATTGTGGTAGTGCTTAGATGAGGAACATGACAAGGAATGCATATATATATATATATTAAGGATTTTAACTTGAAGGGGTTGAATTAATGGTTAAGAAAGTTTGCTCACTTCCCTGATTAATTCTAGCATATTGTTTTTCTTTAAAAGTACCAAATCTATGGGAGGGGATGCATCCTTAAAATCGGTAAAAAAAAACCCATGTGGATAAGATAATAATCAATCACAGCTGGCAGTAGAGATATGACAGCAGAATTTCTGTGATTGATCACAGCAATATAAGGATTCTTATAATCCTATAATTCTGCAGTTACTTGTAATATAGGCAACAATCACTCATGTAATTAATATATATATACACGTCTAATAACAGAACCATAGTGTGGGTTTTCTTTCCTTTGTTTTTTGCATAATTCTACATGGTATCAGAGCCTGAAATGGGCTCCTCCACCTCCTCCGTTTTACTCATGCTTTCTGCCCCTGAGTTTTCACCAGCCAAAACTCATTTACCTGACATCTCCATCAAACTTGCCTCCAATAATTATTTGTTATGGAAAGCTCAAGTCATACCAATTATGAGAGGCCATGGTCTTCTTGGTTATGTAACCAATGATATTTCTTGTCCTGACTCAACCATTACTGGTGCAGATGGCACCTTGCAACCAAATCCAGCAGCAGCAACATGGTTGCGTACTGATCAGTTGATTCTTGGATGGATCAACAGCTCCTTGTCAGATGGTCCTCTTTCTCAGGTCATCAATAGTGAATCCTGTCATGATGCCCGGAGTGTCTTAGAGACTCTTTATGGAAGTCACACTCGAGATCGTATACAACAAATGAAGGGAGAGTTGCAGACTCTCAACAAAGGTTCTTATTCTTTGGAAGACTATCTGCATAGGGCCAAATCTCTGGCTTTCTCACTTCGTGGTGCAGGCAAACCAATGGATGACGATGATCTCATTGTTTGCATTCCGCGTGGCTTAGGATCTGAGTTTGATCCTATTGTTGCAGCCCTTAATGCTCGTGATATGTTTCTTTCTCTTGAAGGCGTGATTAGCAAGTTACGTGATTTTGAAATCAGGCTTCAAAATGCCAAAACTACTTCGTCCAATATTGCCTTTTACACAAACAAAAATCATTCTCATCCAAAACCTCAAGGAAGCTCCAATATGCGTGACCGTCCTGGTGGCTATTCCAAAATGCAATTTCAGGGACGCAACATAGATACTTACAACACACAATTTGGTGATAATTCTTCTAGAACAAAACTGCCTTCATTCACCCGTACAGGTCGTAGCTCAGGTCGCGGACGAGGAGGTATCACCTGTTTTCGCTGTGGTGGTCCAAATCACAAAGCTGATGGTTGTTTTGCTTCAGATGATGAAGCTGCACAATACAAAGCATTTGCTGCCGTTCAAGTAAGAGACAATGCAGAGGATAGCTGGTTTCCTGATACCGGTGCCAACCAACATATGACATCAAATCTCAGTGAGGTGCAAGGTATTGATTCCTACTCTGGTACTGATATGGTTATGGTTGGAAATGGTAATGGCCTTGCTATAGTAGGTACAAGACACACTAATCTCCCTACCACTACTCTTAAGCTCAATAATGTGTTGGTTGTTCTTGATATCAAAAAGAAACTATTATCTGTATCTCAATTTACACGAGATAATAATTGCTACTTTCTTTTTTATCCATGGGGATTCCTTCTCAAGGACATGAAGACAAAGCAAGTGATTTTTAAAGGTTTCATGGCAGATGATTTATATCCCATCAATATGTGGCAACTTTCACATCCTTCCTTCAGTTTCCTACAAATAAAGTTCCAGGCAGCCTGTGGCATGCACGCCTTGGCCATCCTCATTCCCAAGTTATTAGCAGATTATCCCTCCCATCATTGCAAGGGAAAATAGATTTTTGTGAAAGCTGTATGTTGGGCAAGTCTGCAAAGCTGCCCTTTCATTCTCGACAATCTTATTCCACTTCCTTTTTGCATACACTACATACTGATGTATGGGGGCCTGCATCAGTCCCCTCTTTTGATGGTTTTCGATTTTATTTGATTATTGTTGATGAATATTCTCGTTATATATGGTTATTTCCTATAGCTCGCAAATCTGATGTTGCAACTATATTTCCTACATTCATTACACAAATGGCAAATCAGTTCAGTACATCTGTAAAAATTGTTTAAAGTGATGGTGGTGGTGAATTCATCAACACAGTTTTGCAGAATCACTTTGCAGCTCATGGTATAATTCATTGACTCTAATGCCCTAGGACACCAGAACAAAATGGTCTGGCTGAACGGCGACATCGTCATGTTGTTGACACAGGACGCACTCTAATGGCCCATGCATTTGTTCCAACCAAATACTGGTCAGCAGCATTTCGAACTGCTGTGTTTCTTATCAATCGTCTTCCATCTTCAGCTATTAAGCATAAGTCTCCTCATGAGCTTGTATTCGGGTCCTCCCCCAGTCTTGACTTCTTATGGATTTTTGGCTGTTCTTGCTACCCTTTACTGTCCCTTTTTGGTCGATCCAAGCTGGACTACAAATTAGTCTGCTGTGTTTTTATTGGTTACTCAGCCAATCACAAGGGATACTGTTGCCTTGAACCACACTCTGGTCGTCTCTTTATCAGCAGACATGTCAAATTCAATGAGTTGCACTTTCTTTTCAAAACTGCTGCAATTTCAAAGTCAAATAATGCTCGATTATTTCAGCTACAAACTCTTCCCAAGTCTCTTGAAAATCATGCTCTACCCCGGCCATCAATCAATTTCCCAACCAATGAAGTTTCTGCTACAGAACCTGTACCACATCAATCTTCAGAGTTTTAGCCTGCAGTCCCAAGTCACCTGCCGTCAGTCTTGCCTTCTTCCCCAACCGAGTCATCAACTTCCACTTTACCATCACGTATTCATCCCATGGTTACACGTGCTCAAACAGGCAACCTTAAACCAAAATCATTCTTCACAACTAGACATCCAATACCTGTATGTTTTCTTGCTGATCTTACAACACAGCCTTTAGAGCCTTCTTCCTATCATCAAGCTCTTCGACTTACTCATTGGAAGAAGGCTATGCAAGATGAAATGGATGCTCTGCATGCCAATCACACGTGGACCTTGGTACCCAAGACATCAGATATGAATCTGGTCAGCAGTAAGTGGATATTTAAAGTTAAAACACAATCTGATGGCACAATTGACATGTATAAAGCCAGACTTGTGGCTAGAGGCTTTACTCAACTTCCAGGATTGGATTATAATGAAACCTTTAGTCCTGTTGTCAAACCAGGAACTATTCGGTTAATTCTTAGCATTGGTCTCTCTCATGGGTGGCTTATTCGACAGTTAGATGTTAGCAATGCATTTCTTCACGATGATTTACATGAACGTGTCTATTTGGCTCAACCACCGGGCTTTGAGGATCCTGCTCATCCACATCATGTTTGTCTTCTTCATAAGGCTCTCTATGGTTTAAAGCAAGCACCGCGTGCTTGGTATCTGAAATTCAACAACTATATACAGCAGATGGGCTTCACACGTTGTCCGTATGATCAGTCTTTATTCTATCATCAACAAGGTTCAGATGTTCTTCTTCTATTGATCTATGTCGATGACATTCTTCTTACTGGGTCATCTCCATCTCAAATATCTGCTTTTATTACTCATCTTTCATCTGTGTTTCGCATGAAAGATCTTGGTGATGTCCATTACTTCCTTGGTCTGCAAATTACCAGGACTGACACAACACTCATCATTACTCAAACGAGGTATCTACTGTCACTTCTACACAGGTTTGGATTAGCTGGTGCTAAACCAGTTGCCACTCCTATAGCATCGGGTACCAACTTATCTGCCACTAATGGCACCTTGTTATCTGATCCCATGCCTTTTCGCCAGCTTGTGGGATCCTTACAATATCTCACACTTACCCGCCCTGACATCTCTTATGCTGTTCATCATGTTTGTCAATACATGCATGCCCCACGAGAACCTCATCTCATTGCTGTTAAACGAATTTTTTGTTATCTCAAAGGAACTCTCGATATTGGCCTTCATTTTGTTCCCATGCCCTTAACTGCTCTTCATGGATTTTGTGATGCTGACTGGGCAGGGTGTAAGGATGATCGACGCTCCACATCTGGTTTTGCCATTTATATGGGTGCCAACTTGCTGTCATGGGGTGCTAAAAAGCAGGCCACAGTATCTCGCTCCACGGCAGAAGCAGAATATCGTGCTTTAGCTTCTACCACAGCTGAACTTATGTGGTTCATGAACCTATTAACATCCATTGGCTACTGTCTTCCACCTCCAAAGCTATACTGTGACAATATCAGTGCTATTACTATGGCTAAGAATCCAGTGTTTCATCATCGCATGAAATATATTGAAATCGATGTTCATTTCGTCAGGGAACATGTTGCTAGTGGTGCTCTGTTGCTCGAACATGTTGCTGGCACTGCTCAACTTGCAGACATATTAACCAAACCCCTTTATTCGGACAAGTTTGTTCTCAATCGTGACAAGCTCCTCATCGGGTCTCAACCGTCTTGAGCTTGAGGGGGGATGATAAGATAATAATCAATCACAGCTGGCAGTAGAGATATGACAGCAGAATTTCTGTGATTGATCATAGCAATATAAGGATTCTTATAATCCTATAATTCTGCAGTTACCTGTAATATAGGCAACAATCACTCATGTAATTAATACACACACACACACAC
>Ga0325402_1007286_pt1 | contig 10488 bp, 7 predicted proteins | sample PopdelMetagenome_22_FD_207212 | JGI IMG/M metagenome (GOLD analysis project Ga0325402, IMG submission 207212) | Populus deltoides microbial communities from Bellville, Georgia, United States - Xylem-PdKOR-R3 | ecosystem: Host-associated > Plants > Phyllosphere > Stem > Wood/Secondary xylem... | reverse complement strand
ATCAATTAAAGAAACAATAAAAGAAACAGTCCAGTGGTAAGAAATTAATTAGAAAAGGAGAATAATTTTTTGTTTGAACCCTCTAACTTGATCGATTGATGATCTCGAGTCAGCAGAATAATGTGGTTTTTGAGAGTGATTGTCCACCCGTGAATATTCATGTCCAGAAATGTGTTTATAATATCAAAAAATAAAAAAAAAATAAAAAAAGGAAGGAAGAAGAAGAAGTTATACATGGTGCTTGCTAGTATTGAAATGAGACAAGGTCATTTTGGGAATATTAGTTGCCAGTTTATTCCTTGCCGTGCATTAGAGGAGAAAGGGTTGCCCAGTTGAGTTTATCATTTTATGAAATGCATCAAGGTTTATTTATTTATTTAATCAGCATTCAGCAGGATAATAATATTTTACACGAATAGAATGTGCCTTACGACCAGCTAATAATGTTATTGTTTCTCCTGTGAAGGCATAATACATCATGCAAGGCAACTGTAATAATTTTTCTCTTCTATGTCAACCGCTTGGGCAACTCTCTGAGATTTCAGGATAGGACTTGGAGACAAACACCGTCATTTAATTTTGATTTTTTTATTTAAAATTAAAGCAACCAGCAATAAATACTCTCCGAATAAATGTGGGGAAAGATTATTTAATTATGGGAAACAGATTTTAGTCGAGTTCCATGGATTTTTGTTGCCTGTAGTTGCAATTGAAGGATGAGAATTATGGAATGAGGGTGAAGAAACAAAGTCGAATCACATTTTTACCTTTATTATTAAAAGCAAATAAATCAATATATATATTTGTTGGGTCTAGCAAGCCAGAACAGCCTGCCTGAACTATTTTTACAGAACTCATGCGATTAGACTCTTAACTTTTTTTATTTGCAACTAGGACAGAGCATAATTTTTTTTGAAAAAAAAATCAAGTAACACATCACCTGTTGAAGCAGACGATGCGTCATCTGATTTGCTCAGATTTCAGCCATTATAGTGACTGACAAATTAGGGTTTCATTTTTTTTTACCAAAAACCTGTTTTTCAACCTTTTTTTTATTCAAAACATCTATAAAACATTATATGAACTATGATAAGCCTATCTATGGCCTCAAAAAAATCGCCTAAAAAACCAAAATCAACTTGAATCCAAAAATCAACTCGAGTTTTAGATATGTTTTTTTTTTCACAAACTTTAAAGGTACAAAAACAAATAATATGAATTCTCATAATCAAAAGGAACCTTTTAACGCAAATATAGTCTGTTTTGGTGGCATAAATCGATGTCAACGATATTTCTCTCTCTCTCCTCTCTTGAACAGGAACTAAAAAATAATAAAAATTGACTTTTTTGTACCAAAATTGAATTGGAAAAATATTGAGATACTGAAATTGTATAATTTGTGTGATTTTTAAAGTTTAAGGATAAAAAATACATCTTTTGAAAAACTTATAATATATTACCCGTGTTTGATATTTTTTTCATTTCGGTCATTCTTTAATTCTATTTTTTTATAAGAGATCAAAATCATTTGGTTTTTAATTAAAATTAAATTAGCAGAAAAAAATTTAATAATCAAATTTAAAAAATATAAAATTTTACACAATCCAACAAGAATAATATATATAAAAAAATAAACAATAAAGTCTTACATAATCAAAAACTCACGTCTTTGAAAATAATCCTTAAATTCCTATAATTCAATGGAAATGTCAATTTTTTCTTCCTTTTTTGATTTGAAGATAATGTGACATTAATATTAATGAGGAGAGAGAGAGAGAGAGAGAGAGAGCATATTGAGATTGCTTTATAGGTGCGTGCGGCTTCGGTTTTGGACAATGGAACTTTCTAGTTTCTAGACAAGCACCCATAAATTCTCTCTCTCAAACTTTTCTCATTTGTTTTATTTTTTCCCTTATTTTACAGTTTTCCTTAAAAAAATAAAAAAAAATTTATTTCTTTTTAAGAATCGATCCTCCATTCTCTTGCGGGTAGTGACTAATAAATTAATCATCATTATTTTTTATATAAAAAAAATGGGTAAGCCTTAAGGCACTTAGCCACTTGGAGACAAACGCCATCATTTAATTTTGAATTTTTTTTTTTAAAAAAAATTTATATCATTTGAGTATATTAATATTAAAAATATTTTTTTACAAAATTATTTTAATATATATCTAAATAAAAAACATTTAAAAAATACACTTCATTAAAATTAAAATGGTCGTCGCATAAAAATTATGAAGCAATCGAAGTCCCACTTTTAAGTGGGACCGTCATCTCATCAATTCGTCATAACACGTGGCACCACACGCGTCGCTAAAATCTCTTCCCGTACGTTTCCCCTTCTTAAAAATCTTTTCGTCATGATAAATAAAAGCACCTTTCTGACGCTCAGCTGTCGCTCTTAATTAGCAGAAAACTCACATACAGGAAAAGAAAATCACTTCACAGGTAAAAAAAAAACGTTTACATGATCATCATCGCTAGAAGAACCTTCAATTTTTCTTTGCTGCTTTGATCCTGTCTTTTATTTATGTCCTTCTTGAATTATGTATGTTACTGAGAGCTTCAATTCTTCTTTCTTTTCTTTTCTTTTTTCTTTTAGAATCTGTTGGTAATGAATTAAAGATTTTTTTTTAAAATGATCTTTGATTTTATGTCTTGTTAATGATTCTTAATCGTTTTTTTTCTCTGTTATCACGATTTTAACGAGGTTTTTGACTCATGGGTTTTGGTTTTTTTTTCTTTGTATTTTGTCGTTTACTAAAATTTTGCTTCTTTTATCTCCTAATCTTTTCAACTATCGATGACAGAAACAAGAAAGAAAGAGACTTTCCCACGTGAAATGGCAGGTGAAGGAAAGGCGAGGAGTGAAGACTTGAACTTGTGTTTCGAGAAGCTGATGATGCTTGCTTTTGGTGGTGGAAAGAGTGGGAGTAGTGAAGGAGGTGTGAAAATGGAAGGTGCGGTGATCCCCGACTGGAAAGATATTCCCGTGGAGCTGTTGTTAAGGATTGTTTCTCTTGTTGATGATAGGACTGTGATTATGGCTTCCGGGGTTTGTAGTGGATGGAGGGATGCTATTTGCATGGGACTCCCCCATCTCTGTCTCTCTTGGTATAACCTGTTTTCTCTGTCTATGATAATCAATATGTTGTTCCAGCTGTTTCTAATTCTTTTGGGTTTTTCGTTTTGTTTATGTTGTGTTAATTGTGTGTCAAATTGTTGTTATCTTTTATTCGGGGCCAGGATAATCATGTTATTTCAGTTATTAGAGTGTTTCATACCTCACTAGAGCTTGTATTTGGCCTCTGTATTAGAGCAATTTGTCCTGGGTTGTCCACTGCTCTGCTCCGAGGCCATGACCAAAACATTGCTGATTAGTTACATGCAGTCTTTGTGAACTTGTAATCCTAATTTAATGCTGGTGGCCCTTCAATAATCAGTTGAATAAATGGAGTGATATGCGAAGATAGTTTATCTATTTTCTTGTTTGCGTGGGGGATGTTAAAGATTAAGTTGAGGTTGATCTGCATCAAGATTTTAGATTTGTTCCATTGAATCCCTAAGATGTTTCTAATCAAGATTCGATACCTTTTGAAATCTAACTTCTTAGAAATTGTTTCTGCATGTTGTCTGGTGTTATTTTCTTGTCTAATCTGTTCTGAATTCTTTCTCCTTCATCTTTGGTGCTGATAACATCTTGAATTAACTCTTTCCTTCAGGTGCAAAAACAACATGAACAACTTGGTTCTCTCTCTTGCTCCTAAATTTACAAAACTCCAAACTCTTGTGCTGCGCCAGGATAAACCACAACTTGAGGATCATGCTGTTGAGACTATTGCTAGTTACTGCCGTGATTTGCAGGACCTGGATCTCAGCAAAAGCTTTAAGCTCAGTGATCTCTCTCTGTATGCATTAGCTCACGGTTGTCCTAATCTTACTAAACTCAACATCAGTGGGTGTACGGCATTCGGTGATGCTGGTCTTGAGTATCTTACCAAATTTTGCCAAAAATTAAAGATCTTGAATCTCTGTGGATGCGTCAAAGGTGCAACTGACCGTGCCTTGAAGGTTCATGCTAGTTACTCTTTTTTCTTTTTTTTCTTTTTTTCCATATGCCTCTTAAGAAGGTACGCTGCTAACGAGTTTGATAAACAATCTGCAGGGTATTGGACGCAACTGCAGTCAGTTGCAGTCTTTGAATCTGGGATGGTGCGAGAACGTGGGTGATGCTGGAGTAATTAGTTTAGCGTATGGATGTCCTGATCTCAGAACCCTCGACTTGTGTGGGTGTGTCTGTATAACAGGTATTTTAAAATTTGGGGATGATTTTTTAGCATTTCACAAGATTGGCTGTAAGGTGCAAATGTCGCTGAGCTATCATGTTGGCAGCGAACCTTAAGATACAATCCAATCCTGAGAATTCTCTATGGAGTGGCCTGATCTATTACGTTTGCAAGCCTAAGACTTGTACTGGACAGTTTCCTTTTCTGATTAAAAGTATGAAATTGAGAAAGATGATTCATGTAGTGTTGACAATACCAAACTAAATCTGGGACCTGTTAATTTGATGCTAAGAGTATATTGCCTTTGAGAAGCAGATACTGTTATATTCATTCTTAGCTTGTTTTAGAATTTTGATTATGAGGACTCATGAAGTATTTATAATATTTTTGCAGATGATAGCGTGATTGCTTTGGCAAACAGGTGCCCCCATCTGAGATCCCTCGGTCTGTACTACTGCCGAAACATCACGGATAGAGCAATGTATTCCCTTGTCCACAATCGAGTGAAGAACAAGCTTTCAATGTGGGAATCAATGAAAGGCAGGTGTGATGAGGAAGGATTGAGGAGTCTAAATATCAGTCAGTGCACGGCACTCACACCTCCTGCTGTTCAGGCTCTATGTGACTCGTTTCCTGCACTTCACACCTGCTCAGGGAGGCATTCCCTCGTCATGAGTGGCTGTTTGAACTTGACATCTGTGCATTGTGTTTGTGCTGTCCAGGCACATCGCTCTGCAAGTTCTTTTCCTCATCCAGCACATTGAGCCGTACATGCAGCTCGGAATTTCAAAGGAGCTCTGCATGTCAGCCTGTTGGAGGTAGAACTATGTCCCCGTAAATACGTTGTTGTGTTTAGAGTTTCACCATTTCAATGCAAATGGGCAGCCCATTTGTTGTTGCAAAATATGGTCTGTAAAACAATGGACTTTTATCAGCCCTTGGTTCCTGAAGTGAGCAAGCATTTTGGCTTTTGAAGCCAAGTTTATTGTTCAAATCTGTGTTCGTTGGTTACGGTTTAATCTGAAAATTATGAACTTGCCTTCATGTGATGGCCGTCAAAACCTTTGGCTACATTCTTAAAATGCTTTATATAGTCTACTGAATGGTATACCTTGTGAAATATTTCATGAGAATTCTAGGGTTATCCCCATTTCATCAATGTGCTTTCGACACTCTGTCCATTACTTGATTGGAAGCAGAAAATATAGGGTGATGATGGTACCACTCAATCAAAATTTATAATGGCGTTCCAATAATAGTTGTCCTGAGAAAAACCTTCTAAAAATCACACATAAAAAGAAATCCCTATACGTGACCTTCTATTTGCATCCGAAGCCTGTCATGTAAGTCGTTCGGAATCCATTTGGCGTTTAGGTTTTTTCTTGCTGGTAGTGTTGTGACCCGCGAAAAGTAACATCTGTGAGCCTTAGGAAACTTGAAACGATCTGTTTCAGTTTCGACCCCAATTAAGAGCCTTCCAACCTCATAATTTACTTCAGCTTTTTGAACACCCTACTAAAGGACTGGTCATGATTAAGCCATCGAGTTCCTGTAGGTATTGCCTCATTTTACCCTCAAAATGACAGGGAAATATCAATCGAGAATGCTTTTGCCCCACCCCCCACTCAACTTTTTTTTGTTACTGTTGTTTACTTTTCTCGAGGACATTTGAGCCCACTGAGCTAATCTTTCCTGTTTCTGACGGGCTGCTAGCGTGAGGAATGTAAAGCACATAACCACGCGTCTTGGAGGCATCATTGGAGAAGATGTTTTGCACTAGGAACAAACGCTCTCTCACTGCAATTCTAAAGATTCCTCTCCCTATTCTTGTCACAAAAGAGATAAGAAACCCCAAAGATCATCTCCTAGTTATTATTAGATAACAACCTCTCTGATTGAGAATCTGAAGGATGGTGAGATCTGTTTGTGGATTGCATTGATTTGCTCTCTTTAAATAAATACATAACACACAAATTAAATATAGCTTGTCCCAATCTATTCCTTGAAAGCAAAACTTCCCCAGTCAACAAGACCCCTTTGGGTTCATCGATGGTTAAAAGGAGGAAAACAGTGCGTTACAATCTCAGTGTCAATCTGCCAACCTTTGTACAGCAGCCTTAAGCATCATTTGCTTTTGTACACAATCTCTTCATCATCCACATCGAATGCTGGATTACACAGGCATCTGAAGAGTCTACCGATACCCTGCCAATGTAGAGATCAAAATCATGACATTTCCCTCCTGGGATCAATTTATATTAAAATCCACTATCATGCTTAAGCCTGTTTTTATATATATCTGAGCAATTTTCGACTGAAGATTAAAAGAATATATTTTACAACTCGCCTGTCCTAGGTAATTGGAGCAGTGATAGAGTCTTTCTTTGTGTCTTAATTATGTCAGTTTTGCATATATCGCATCAGGGGCTTTAATCTAGAGCTAAAAAGAAAAAAGAAAATGCAGTCGAAACATGAATACAACTGAAGTATTTTTAGCTCCAAGTGGTATTGTAACATGCCTGTGTAAGTAGAGGAGTTCGATAGGATAATGCCCTTGGTGAATCTTCTTCACTACTGCTATCAGAACTGCTTCCATCATCATCATTTTCGGCAGCATTTTTTCCCTTTGATGTTGCACCATTTTGTGCTTGCTTTTCCTGCTGAAAAGTTTTTATAAAGCAACATCAAGTGCAAAATTATCAACCTAGATAGCAATTCTTTAGTATCATGATAAAATTACATTCCAGTAATGAGTTCTCTTTTTCCCTGGTTACTTAATCTTTAGCTCAAATTATCAACCAGGATAGCATAACTTTTTTCCAGCTCTCTAATTCACAAACACAAGATTTTGCCTCTATCTTAGTATTGACACAAAAGAGTGGAGCCAGCATCAAGAATCCATATAACCTTACAAACACACAATTCTCATATTTATAAGAAAATATTCTGTTGTAATAATTGGAAATACCTCTCAAGAATTTTCATGGAAATTACAAAGACAAGATTGAGTACCTGAAAGATCTTCCCAAGAATCTTCAATGCCAAAGCACGAGCTCTAAGTTCTTCCTTTCTAACATTATTTTCTTTTAGGACCTGCAAACAGATTAAAATCTTGAGAGGAATCTTATGGAAGACGATTTTCTTTTCCAAGAAATTGGAAAGAAAGGCAGGTACCAGGCATTAAATTTACTTTAATAATTCAACCCTATTTTTCTCCAGAAAAACCTTAAAACTGTTTGAAATAAAATACATTTCCAATATTCCATTGTGGAAACAGAGTTTTCTTTTGAGTATTCTGTGATATTATTGTGTTGTCATGGCTTCCTTTGTCTCCTTATACAAACAAGAGTAAATGGAGAGACTCACCGTTTGGCACACATGTATCACGGTAATCTCAATGTCCACTACATTGAGTTTCCATAACGAGTTCATCAAAGTGTCTTTATTTGAGAGTAGGTGAGATTCGACATCATTTCCAGGGTCACTTCTATCCATTTTAAATTGGCGGCGCATATCTTCTTGGAGTTGCAGTAACTGAAAAGCGCCTGAATTTGTTTCCCATTTATAGTTAGGTGCCCGTGCTTGTACACAGAGAGACAACGAACAGTAGTCTCAGAGGAGATGATTGGGATTGGGGTGCTAATGTATCATACCTTTTGCTGCTGTAATCTGTGACTTCCAGAAATGTCCTTTGTTGCGAGCCCACTCTGCCAAGAACGGCACCCCAAGATATATTGCTTTCTTTCCGAGCTCTTGCGCTGCTTGTCTTGAGTATATGTTGCCAATAGTATGTAATATATCCACTCCAAAAGCTGTGTCTTTCAGTCAAACGAAATATTGAGATATGCCGTGGAGTTTTCTAATCATAGAAGACAATGAAATTGCAGATGCATCAAGAAAAAAGCAAGAATGGGGAAAGTTCAGCTCAGTTTACCTGCATCAGAAAGCCTCTTGGCTTCTGATTCTGCATGCCTTAAGAATCCAATCCTGTCACCTTTAGCATATTGATTGAGAAAATCTTTCAGAAACCTTGCTAGCTTCTCTTCTCTTTCTTTTTGGACAGCCTGCAACGAATAATCACAAACCGAAAATACAAAGTACCAGGTTATACAAAATAATCAATACATGACAGCTTGGAAAAAAAAAACAAGAAAAGAAAAGAAAAATCAAGATATAGATATGTAGAACCAGACATGATATAACTAGTTACACATTGCATATATACTTCTAGCATGTGTCCCATTGACAGGGCACAATTTCTAAGCCAGGGCTACTCTTGTAGAACTTCAAAGCTGAAACATTGCTTTGTATGAATGATGATATTGCCTGGAACCTGCTATTACATCGTTTTGAGTTCAAATGTACTTTAAACGACTGCCTAAGAACTAATTCCATACCTTCAGTTTCTCATGCACTTTATCAGGATTGTCACTTTCACCAGCTAATTCAGAAGAAGCCATTGATGTCACAGACAGGTGTCCTACATAGTCCTCAAATAGTTCACTCCCAAACAGAAGAGCGAATACAGCTGTGGGGTCAAGCATGGTTTCCCTGAGAAAGAAGATATCAAATCATTTGGAGAATAAAACACCATCCTGAGAGACGAAGACGTACAGCTATATTCAAACGGCTATTTACAAATTAATGATTTATTGAATTTCTCATGCAAGTAAAAATAGATATTTGCATGCTCCATTTGATAATCAACCAGCATTCACTAGTTCAGGAATTAAGTTATTCTCCTGAATAGATAGATATTCACCCAAAATTGAATCAATGCTACAATGAGCAATCTACAGTCTTGACCAGAAAACTGTCTCAGTAGGTCATTCTGCATTTTTGCGGCCAAAACATCTACAAACCTTGGTTGTAGGGATCCTTGCAATCTCCAAGAAGACAGGACTAAAGCAAATTGATAATAATACCTTGAAATGCAGTACTTTCCATTTCGATCATATGCATCTCTTTGCACTGGATCACTCAAAACTTGATAGGCTTCACCTAACACCTGCCAAAGTTATAATTTTTTAGATTAAAAACCCCTTTTATTTCACAGTCAAGGATTTGTGACTATACTGGCTATGTGAAACTGTGCTCTGTCACAATAGACACTCCACATTTACTAGTTTTCCACGAAAAAGATACTACTTTGGATCATCTGGATTTTCCTTCCACTTCCCTAATTATTTTTAAGAAACGAACACACACATTTGAAAACGATTAAGAAAAAGAGGTGGCCTGTGTCTATGCTGAAGGGATAAATAATCATCATGAGGGTCTGGACTTGCCTGAAACCTTTCTGCAGCCAGTGGATCATCTTGATTTTTGTCTGGATGAACTTGCCTGGCCTGTAAAACATGGCATCTCTCTTATAGTTAGCTTTTCAGTCACTCGTTTTCAATAAGAAAAGAAAAATCAAATTGTAAAACAAATTGGATGCAAAGAAGCTCGGTATCTCTTGAGTTTCTAAAGGGCATCAGGTTCCATTCTTAAGAAAATCAAAATCTTCATTTACTTTTTAAATTCAATTTGCGATTCTGATTCCCTCTTTCACCAGTCTTAAGCAATAGCAACATGGATATGATTGTCAACTCAAATTCACCATAGGATTACCAAAACTAGAATATTAAAATTCTGGTATTCCAAGCATCATTAACATCCAAGCACAACTTCTTCAGCATTAAAATACCAACACCATTTAATCTAAGTCAAACCTTAAGATAATAAGCTTTGCGAATCTCTTCCTCTGAAGCAGATGGGCTGACACCAAGAACATCATAGTACTCGGTTTCCTTCACCATCCCTGATTTTGTCTGAAGAGTAATTAAGAGAACTGCAGCTTCTTCTCCAAAGAGTTGCAGAGTCGCAAATGTTTTGGAATGTGAAAAGATGAAACGGAAAGAGATTGGAATTTAGGAAAAGCGAGTGAGTGAGAAAGAGGTGGCCATATTTTGGAGAGCCCCACTAGCTTCCGTTGCCTTTCCAGTTACTCACAGCAATAAACAAATACCTGAAACTGCTTTTTCGCGGGAGCAAAACAGTATTTTAACTGTCACTGAGGTGGCGCTTATGATTTTCTTTCTTTTCAAGCCATCAGGTTTGAGCCTTGAGGTCAGAGAGCTGTAGGTGGGCTTGGGCTAGTCCATTGGTGGTCCCTGTTTTCTGTTGTGGGGTTTACTGTTAGGTTTAGTTTCGGTCC
>Ga0325402_1007282_pt1 | contig 10493 bp, 13 predicted proteins | sample PopdelMetagenome_22_FD_207212 | JGI IMG/M metagenome (GOLD analysis project Ga0325402, IMG submission 207212) | Populus deltoides microbial communities from Bellville, Georgia, United States - Xylem-PdKOR-R3 | ecosystem: Host-associated > Plants > Phyllosphere > Stem > Wood/Secondary xylem... | reverse complement strand
AATCTCTGGAACAAACTTTCAGCAAGACATTGTCTAGTGAAAATTTCATTAATATAATCATCTAAGTCGCTTTCTTTTGAACATTCCCATGTTTCTTTGAGGATTTTTTAATCTAGCTAACTGAAACTGTCTTGAATTCCTTGGTCTTCGCGATCCACCCTTGACATGAACAGAGATTTCCCTAGTCTTCAACCTGACATGGTGTTGATGGTGCTGCCGATGGTTGTTATTTCGACTGCCAAACATGCTTGAAGGATGGAGAGACCTCCAAGACCGCAAGCGGATTTTTCTTCTTTCCATTGCTGACAAGCGTTTTCTACCCAAATGATGATAATCTTCTGAAAAATCAGTTTCTAAACTTGAAGAGTAGCCAGCTTCGATGTCTCGGAATCGTCGGCGTCTATTCACCCGCTTTGTGTTCTTCAACTTGTGCCATAAGAAACAGGTTATATCTTCTAAAGCAAACCAGTATGTCTCACATGCAGCGCAACACATCTTGCAAAGGCTTTTTCCTATGCACTGGCAAACCCCAATCTTGAACAGTAGGTAGAAGAACATCAAAGCTGCAAGCCATAGAGACAAGACATGAAATCATTCACTTTATGTTGATGATTTGTATAGATGATAAAACAAAAGAAAACAAAAGGATTACTCATGTATGAGAGGGCAAATATCATCAACAGTTTCAACAGATCGGAGACGCATAAGTGTTCAATGAAACAAATTAAGTCCCATGGTCCTGAACAAACATCCCTGCAGATTCAAACCAGGAAATGCCATGATGCATGCAGCATCATCTAGAACATAATCATCAAACTTTTGAAAAACAGAACAAAATCATTAAGAGAATTATAGTGCTAATACATACTCGCATGAAACGCCGAATAGAGTCTTGATCGGAACTGCAAAAGCATTTCCAAGAACACTTCCAATTCCATTAGCAGCTTGACTAACGACAGACCCCATTTTTAAATAACTCCACAATCATATAATGCCCCTTTCAAATTAATTCCTTCCTGCTCAAGATCAGAACACAAGAAATAATAATTAAATAATCATTTATTGGTAATAATTAATCAAACCCTGTTTCCAAAATGCTGCATTTGTGACTAAATTCTTCTTAATCACTATAAAAATACACGTACAGTCGAGACCTTGAATATTGATATTTGTAATAAACACTGTTAAAAAGATGCAAAACAAAGAGACCAGTTATGGGAAAAATTAAATGAAAAAAGAAAATTAGAACAATAATTTAAGATTCAAAAATTGAAAATAAAAATGGAAATCTCCCGACTAACCTCTAAATCTCAACAAAACCAATGAGACTTCACAGAGAGAGAGAGGAAAAATGGTTTTTCACGATAATGAAAGGTATGTGAATCCCAATATATGCTAGTATTTTTTTTGGAGCAGTGCTCTAAGTTCAAAACCTGGTCAGTATTAAGCCCATCTAGAACATGAGAGAGGTTATCAAAGGTAAAACTACTTCAAAAAAAAACAATTAAATGAAAAAAAAGGCAATAATTTAAGATTCCAAACCTGAAAATAGAAACGAAAATAACCCAACCTCTAAATCTCAACAAAACAAAAGAGAGTTTAGAGAAAGGGAGGGAGAAAAAAACGGTTTTTAACGAAAAAGAAAGGTATCGATCCTAATATATACTAGTATTTTTTTGGAGTTGTGTTTTAAATTCAAAACCTGCCCATATTAAGCCCAACTAGAAAACATCGAAGAGGTTATCATAATGTAAGACATTTTTCTACTTCTCAAATTCTCAAACAAGGGCAAGAAACAAAATTTTTATTATCTATGAACAAAACAACAAAACACAACAATAACCCACCAATTAAAACACGATTAATCTCACAATTAAGTACAGTACAGTAACCCATGTTCTTTCTCGTTTAACATTAAAAGTTCGAAACTTTTTTCTCAATAAGCAAAAGCAAAACTACGTAATAAATCCTTAAAGGAACAGCACAAAGTGACTAACCAGACATAACAGAATCCGTATAGGCATGCAGAGAGTGGAAGTGCAGTGACGACAAGAAGGCTGCGAGTGTTAAAATGGGAAAAAGGAAAAAGACGCAGCATTTGATACTTTGCGTCTGTTCGAGGTACAGTTTTTTAAGTGGAAATGTTTTAAAATAGTTTTTTTATTTTAAAAATTATTAAAATAATTTAAAAATATTAATTTAAAATAAAATAAAAATAAAAACTTTTAAATTTTAAAAAACAATTTCAAAACACAAAAACAATTTCTTAAACTTAAAAATAAGTCAATTCCATATAAATAAAAACCATTTCTTTTCTTTTCGCATCCAAAGTATTCCTCCTCCGCCGCGCCATTGTAACCATTCGCTCCTCCTCCTCCGCCGCCTCTGTATCCAAGGTATGTTCTCTGTACAATGCGTCTTCATGAATAAATTTGGTGTTAGTTATTTCTTGAATTTTGTTTTTATGACTAAAAGGGTATGTTCTCTAGTTGTGTTTTTCTGTGTTATTACCAACTTGATACTGCCATTCAAGAATTCCTCAACAGTACCACTACTGCTTATGCTTTGGTTAGTCTGTTTTCTTGATCTTTTAGTATTATTTTATTGACGTTTTAGTTGAGGAACTGTAAATTAATGCAGAAAATATCGCCTTTTTTCTAAAATCATCTGAGCCTGATGGCTCAGGTTCTTTCTTTTCTTTTCCTTGTTCCCTTCGGCTTTGTTACTTGCCGACTAACTTTTTCAAAAAAAAAATTTAATTGTTCCATGCTTGCACAAATTACTTAGGGTTTGGAAAGAGTCCAAGGATTAGATAGTGTTTGAGAAGACTTCACTTATTCGCTGAGGTACCGATTGATTTTGTAGTTTACTTGTAATTAGCAGTATAGATTAGCTAGGGTTTGCTTCAATGTGAAACCTTAATGTTCATGTGTACTGAGCATTGAGTGACATCAGGTTTATGGAATTCAAATTAAATATAAAGTATCCATTGATTATTGTTTGTGCAGTTATAAGTATGAAATTTCATGTGTTCTTTGAGTGTGTATTTTGCGCTTGAGCAGGTTTGATTTTTATTGATTTGATGTTTATAATATCTCGTTTTTTTTTATCTAATAGCATTTTGTTCTATTATTGTTTTTTGCCAAGTAATAGATTGATCCCTTCACAATCCTGGCATGGTTTCAGAAAATAACAGGTTTGAGTTCCGCGTCAACTTTATATTGTGAAAAATGTTTGGAGACGCAACGAACTGGAATGAGGATGCATACAAAGAGAGCATTCTAAAAGATCGAGAAATCCAAACCCTAACTGTCTTTAGAACTGCGTGGCCACCATCTTCAAACCCTAACCCCAACACTATCGTCCTCGCCTCCAGCGATGGATCACTCACCTCTTACTCCATCTCTGAAATTGTACTTTTCCCTTTCTTTAATCACTCAAAAAACATGCTAATTGTGGTATAGTTGAATTTGATTTTATTTTTTTCTCCTATTACAGCCACTGGGTTTTAGTGATTCAAGGGCACCACAGTAAGTATGGTGGGTTGTGTTTGCTTGATCCTTAGTTATTTCTTTTATGGTTTATGCTCATTCATTGTTGTTAGGGTTAAACCTAATGCATTCCTTCAAGGACATGACGGACCTGCCTATGATGTCAAATTTTATGGCAATGCTGAAGAAGATGCTTTATTACTGAGGTTCTTTTTTTTGTAATATTTTAATTTAATAGTGCTTTCTTTGATTTGATATCTAATTGGTCTGATATTTAATGGGTTTGTTAATTTTTGTTGTAGTTGTGGTGATGATGGTCGAATTCGAGGATGGAGGTGGGAGGAATTTATGCAATCTCAGGTGCCTGTTGCTTTGCAAGGTAATAGATAATGAAAAATCATGTTTGAAAAACATCAAGAGCATCATAAAGCTAGTTTTATCATACCATTTCTTGCTTTACTAGCTCCCTTCCTTGATTTGCAGAGTTTTTCTCTCAATATTTTTCAGATACATGTGATGAAATTATGTCCATTTCTATTTGTTCATGTTCAATGTTTTGTCAGGAAATCACATAGAGCCAGTAGTTGATATGGTGAATCCCCAGCACAAGTGAGTGATCACCAACATTATGAGATATGCTATTGTGCATCTTTGCATAGTTTTTTTGTTTTAATATTTTTATACAAGGAGAATTTGTAGAAATAACCTGTTATCTGGCATGACACCCATGCCAAGCTGAGATTCATACCTTTGTTATGTCTGTGATAAAATTGTGAATCATCATCTATTATATGGAGATTATGCTTGTTTACCCTAGCCCCTAAGCACTTTATTAAAATGCATATCTTGTCTTGCTCCTATCTATCAGGGGTCCTTGGGGTGCTCTATCCCCAATTCCAGAAAACAATGCCATTGCAGTGGATACCCAGGTTCAAGATGTTCTCTCTCCATAAACTACCCCCTTCCTCCAATCGTGTTCAGCTTCCTTTCGTAAATTGGCAAGCAATTATTTGCTTATGTTTGCATATTAACATTATCTCCTGCTCCAGAGGGGTTCCATTTTCTCAGCTGCCGGGGATTCTTGTGCATATTGTTGGGATGTGGTATGTATTTGTTCAAGGTGAATGAACCTTTTATATTATTACCTTCATATGTTTGATTTGTTGCACTAACAATGGAATGATTGTTTGTGGATCTTCTCAGGAAACTTGTAGGATCAAAATGTGTTTTAAGGGACACTTGGACTACTTGTATTGTATAGTTGCTCGTAACTCCGCTAATCAGGTCATGCCTCCTTTATTTGTTGGTCATCAGAATTTTGTTGATTCTAATTTCTTGTAAATTATGTCAATTTGGATGTTCTACTAGCGTGTATGTGTGTGAGCATGTCTAGATATCATTTAAAAGCAATTTCATATTTCACAAGATATTTTTTATATGCATCATCTTAGGATCATTCTAGGAATGTACCAAGAGTTCAGTACTCACATATTGTGCATTAACTATGTTACCCAATTCCAAGGCTTCATGTAGATCATCATGTCTCCTGGAAGAGGAGGAGTTACACAAACTTTTGTGGGAAAATTGATACACCAGCTACTTTCTAACCATGTAGTATAATGCGTGTTACAAAAATAATTTGCAAGAAAAGAGAAGGAAAAAAAGTTATGAAAATGTTGTTTTACCTGCAGAAATAGATCCTTTTCCATGCTTTTTTGTCCGCAATAATCTGTATTCCTAATTTTTCCTAAATTTATAGCAGAGACAAAGTTAATGCAGAGAAATCATACATGTCCACTATGAATGGTGGCTAAATAACCATGCTTCCAAAACACTATATTTTGGGCTAAATTATGGGTTGGATCCATTCGTATTTACTGGTCTCTCCTTGCTTTCTTTTTTAACTTATTTGTAGAGGAGTCATGAACAACAACATTGGCTGCTGTATTTTGGGTTGCAGAATCAGTGTGTGATATCTATCTTTATTTGTTTGTTTTATCTTGTTTGTCTTTCAGATCATAACTGGTTCAGAGGATGGTTCTGCAAGACTTTGGGGTAAAATCCAGTAATTGATTGTCATTGGTTTCAGCTGCAAAGTCTACACATGGCAATATGCATATGTTGTCAACTTTCATGCTATTTCCTTCAATTTTATCTGCAACTTTGTAATCATGACTCGGTATACCTAAGAATAAATTGATTCATTGGAAGTCATGTAGCTGGAAAATCCAAATAAGATTATACTGGCATGGGTTGTATTCATTGTAAATAGTGACAATCATTTTAGAAGATTTTCTTTCTTTGGATGTATCTATACTCAAAACTCCAGATATTGTAACGGTGGTGTTAATTGTAAAGACAAGAAGGGGAGAGCATGTTGTCAAAACCTTGACTTTTCCTTTTTTGGGGGAGGGGGATTAAAAGAGCAAGTGCCTTCTTTGAACTTGGCAGATGATCTTTCCATCTGAGTAACTAATATTATTTAATATAATTTTTGAATAGAGTGGATATCTACTAGATCATCTAAAGTGACTTCTAGAACTATTCCTTTGGCACCACCATCCAAAGTGAGTCAGGTCACATTATTACTTCTAACATTTGTTTGTTTGCATAACTTTTATATTTTTTTATCATGTAGCTATTGGTGATTGTTCTTAGTGCTATGACTTAATGAGATTTTATTCAGATTGCAGAAGTGGAAAGTGTATCCGGGTAATTGATTCAGTGAAGGATGAGAAGTTCAAAGGATTTTCCTCATCTGTCAGCTGCGTTGCTCTTGATGCAAGTGAGAGCTGGTTGGTAAGAGAGTTCATGCAATCAAGATGCCATTACTTTTTCCTTTTTTGTAGACAGCCTACTTTGTAGTTATTTTTATTTTTGAGGTTCATAGAAGGGACTTTGGTGTGTGCTGAAAAAAGTATTCATGAAAAGCATGTGTTTTGAAGTGAATAGAAGCCACTTACTTTCTTGCATGCTGACATAAATAATTTATGATAACATGCTTTTTTAGTGAAAGTGCCATAGCTATGTGAATCAAATGCTTGGAATTTAAGCCAAATAAGTGAACGTGCTATTTATTATTCTTTTCAAGTGTTGGGAATAGTTCACTGTTGTGGTTATGTGGCTTGTGTCGTGACGCCATTTGATCAAGTCTTCTACCTCAGGCTTGTGGCAGTGGTCGAAGTTTATCGGTCTGGAATCTTCCTGCTTCTGAATGTGTTTCAAGGATGTGCACTCGTGCATCCATACAGGATGTAATATTTAGTGACAATCAAGTAAGTGATTTTTTTTTTTTGAACGTGTAAGTGTATATAGATCTCTTCACTATAGCTGACATTCATATACTTGTTGTAGTTTGATCAGGTTTTGGACATTATTAATGGGTGGCGTAGGGCATAGGACCGCAACACTTTTTGCATAGAAATTATTTCTGAAGTTACAATTGTGAATTGCCAAAGTGTTTGGAACTTCTGTCATAAAACAAGTCCTTTCACTTTAAGTAACGTCGTTTTTCTGTTTTCTTTCTTCGGGGATGGTGGGGGGTCATATAGAATATAGCTGTCATGACAGGTAGTTGCCGGTGATGGCTGTGAATTTTTTGTATCAGTTGACAAGTTTTCTGGGCCCCCAAAACTAGTGTTTAAGCTTGTTGCATAAGTCTCCCTTTTCCTGTCATGCAACTCCACAAGGCATCCAAAAGCATTTGGTGTTTATTGCTACTTTAATTTTTTAGCCATAAATAAATAATCTTTGATTACCCTAAAAAAAAGAGTTGATTTCTCATTTGTGTGGAGTAGTTTTCTTTTTTCTTTTGTTTTGTTGGTTTATCTGTTCCCTATTTTTTTCAACATCATTATCTGTTGTTCTCCAATCTCATCGAACCCACCTTATAAGAATTTATATGGTATTGTACACAATGGTCTATACTCTATTGCACTTCACAATGATCTTCCTTGATATCCCATGCTTTTGAAGTAGTGAACAGTGTCTCATTGTACTTGCCTGATAGTGTGTAGTATTAGTCACGTTCTCTCTGAAAATTAAAAATTTTGCACAGTAATACTTAAAATTTCACTCTCTTAAATTCATGCCATCTGTTCCGAGACACTGATAATCATTGTATCACCATCTCAGATTCTAGCTGTCGGAGCAGAGCCTGTAATGAGTCGTTTTGACATAAATGGGGCAGTTCTTTCTCAAATACCATCTGCTCCTCAATCAGCATTCTCTGTTTCTGTACACCCATCAGGGGTATTTTCCTATTATTTCCCGTTTGGTTTTTCAATTTATTCCCTTTTCTGTACCCCTAATGCTTGTCACTATGCTTCTCATGCTCTTGCCCCGATTGCCCTTTCAGGTGACTGCAGTTGGAGGTTATGAAGGTCTTGTAGATATCATCTCTCAGTTTGGAAGCCACTATTGCACTTTCCACTGCCAATGCGTCTGAAGAAGAAATTAATCATTATTTCTGGGATTGTAATTGGATGCTAGAAATTATAGGTGAGTTACCTGCATGGACATTGAGACGTTCAAGGGTAGCAGGCACTTAATTGCAGGATTTTGCTTGGGTTGACCAAAATATATGGTGGTGGTTAACATGTCATCGAAATGATGAACTGTGTGATACCTGGATATGTTCTGTTATTGTAGAGAAGGTTCGTTTGACCTTTGTATTGCCATGTTTTCTTCCAGCAATTGAGATATTAAGCTGCATGCATAGGGCAAACAATGCCATTCATATCTATGAATTTTGAATTTTTTTTTTTTGTTTCAAGTAAAATGCTTGTGTTATTCTGTATAGTGAGGAAAACTCGCGGACAAAATGCCTCATTAGATCAAGGATTGTTATAGCAACTAGGCGATCTGATTGTTTTTGGTAGGGTCAACTTGTTTGGTTTGGCATGTTTTATGGAGGATTTGATACTAAAATTATGTTTAAGAAAAAAGATATGTTTTAGTACAAAAACTCTCTCTCATAATTGACACCCATGGCCATGGAGGTGTCAACATGCTTCTACCTGTCGGCCTGTAGGGGTTGTCTCAGTGCTTGCTTAATGATCCATCAGGGCTCTAATGATGCGAGCTGGGTTTGTTTTCAATTTAATTCACTGGATGACATGCATGGGATTACAGGTTGAAATGTCTGCGAACACTTGGATCCTTACCTGCAGCCTACGTTCGCACTGGAATCCAAATAACATAGCGGCCATTTGACCACCCCTTGTCTATTTGCCGTCTGTGAAATCAAAGACTGAATCTAGAGGACATCTCGAGAGTAGACAGCTGAATCCTTGCCGAGTCTTGGATCCTTCATCCCTCCATTCTTATCCCCTCCCTGTAAATGACAATTATTAAAAAAAAAAAAAGCCAATAGGATCATAGACAATCCCAATAGCATTTCCTCATTCCACTTCGGAGCAGAAATCCCACTTCTCCCCATATTTCGCTGCGCAATCATCAGCATTGGTGATTCCTCAACCTTCCCTGGACTTCGTGGGAAGCAACCCTTCTATACCCCAATTTTCTTTGGTCATAACGAGGGAGATGTTGCCCTCAAATCACTGCTGTAGTAAGTTGGTTCTTCAAAAACAAGACGCACACCATCTAAAAAGATCCTCAAATGAAGCCCACAGGCAAACTTCACTTCTTTCTTCTCTTCACACTCCACAACACAACTCTCAAAATTAATCGACTGAGACCCAATAGGTCCAGTCAGCAATCTCTTCTCCACTCTGTACAAAGGAATTACAGACCTCCCTAAACATACCTCCTTGCTGGCTCCTGTCTTATCCTTCACACTTAAAATCGAAGGATCGTCAAATTGGCTCTGCTGCAACAAGCATCACTTCCTCATCCCAAGTAGGATTCAGACTCTTATCTTTTGAAACTGTAGTCCTCAAAACGAAGTTCCCAAGAATAGCCTTGGCATAAGCTTCGGGCTTCCTATTCTTGTCTGTAGGTGCCAAATCCTGTGCTTAAATCACTTGAATTCTAAGATGCCAAAGTCTAGGAGGCTTGTTTACAGTAGAACGAGTGTTTGACACGCTTTCCACTAACAGCAGCTGCATCAGAATGCCAAGCAACCGGAAAAGCATCATCATCTTGATTCCCCATCCAAACAGTTAACGGCAACTCTCCCGCAACCTTGACCCCACTGCGATCCTCCAGTCTATACCACCGTGGAGCCAATGGACCGTCTGGTGGAAACCATGTAGGAATATCGCCCAAATTGAAGGATTTCATATCCTTCACCATGGTCTCTAATCTCCCACCCTGAAGCCTATCTTTTGTGAAAGCAAAGAATTGGTTCCTTTATTCTGGGTTCAATGTATGCTCAAAATGTCTGGTTGTTCCCATGCTGTTTCCAATCTTTAGCTCAACGAAAGGGTTGCAAGTGTCAGTCACATTGTTTGCTGGCAAGCCATTAGCTCTCACAATTCTGACATACAGAAACTGTCTTTGCTCAACTAGGGTACGCTTGTCATTGCCTATGGCTCTCCTTCCACCAATATTAGATGATGTCGCCTCGAGGGTGTAGTCCTCTTTTGGTTTCTCTTTCGGAGGCATTTTCTCAAGCTACAAGAATTATGAATAATAATAATAAAAAAAAGGCAACCAGTACTGCCTAGTATGGCATCTTTATTTCCTGCTAGACATTTTATACCAGTGTACAAACCTTTCAAAAGAAAATTAGTATCAATTATACGCAGATTGCAGGCCTCTGCGAAAGTTTTGAGTGCCTGAGAATGTCATTGCCAGATTTCATGGTCAAAATGGGATAACTCATGCATATACTATCATTTACAAAACCATCAAAGAAGCCAGAAAACATGCATGAAGTTATTCAATTCAATGAAAATAAACGTAGTTTTTAAAGGACAGAATTGCATATCTTACATCCTAAGGCCAACCAAACAAACAAGAATACAAATTGTTGAATGTTTGTTTGCATTTGCTTATAAATGGAATTTTTCAGAGTGAAGATCAAAGTACTAGGCTAAG
>Ga0325402_1007281_pt1 | contig 10494 bp, 5 predicted proteins | sample PopdelMetagenome_22_FD_207212 | JGI IMG/M metagenome (GOLD analysis project Ga0325402, IMG submission 207212) | Populus deltoides microbial communities from Bellville, Georgia, United States - Xylem-PdKOR-R3 | ecosystem: Host-associated > Plants > Phyllosphere > Stem > Wood/Secondary xylem... | reverse complement strand
CTGGTGTATTATCAGTGTCAGCATTCCAGATACTCTGGGAAAAGGTTGTCATTGATACCCTGGGCCTACTAGCAGTGATCAGTCATGACCAGCCCACCAAAGATCTCATGAGAAAGCCTCCTGTATGGTGGTCCAAGCGACCTATCAACGAAAGCATCTTCAACAACATCCTCATCCAGGTCTTTTATCAGGCAGTTACTCTATCAGCTCTACAATTCAATGTGGGTAAGTCAATTCTGGGTTTGGCGATTAATATACACACTTGTTTTCAATACCTCAGTCATCTGCCAAGTTTTCAATATATTTACTGCGAGGCTGCCTGTGGAGAAGAAGAGCATGTTTATGTGGATACGCAAGAACAAGCGTTTCATAGCGGCTGTGCTTGTTGTCATAGTTGCTCAAGGAGTGATAGTGGAGTTATCGAGCAAGGTGACTCACAGCATTGAGAAACTGGATCGGAAGCAGTGGTGTGTGTCCTTAACCATCGCTGCTTCATCTTGGTTGTTTGATCAGCTTGTAAGGCGTATGATTCTTCCTAAAATCAGCTTTCTTGGATCTTGAAAAGTTCCACTTGGGGTTTTCTTTTTAATATATATTTTACTACTGGTCCCTTAAGCTGTTTTGGCTGTTACTTACTGTACGAAAACGCGGTATGTCTGTCCGAAGACATTATGTTGTAACATCTATTAGATGTATGACATTCACAATTGGTTAATGTATTATAAGATCTTGTCCGTTAAAAACATAGCAAAAGGGAGAGAGAATCTCATCAACCAACCATCAAATCTATCAGTGGCTGATCTTTTATAAAATAGCATCCTGATCGAATAAACTCACATCAGCCAATTAATTCACCACTCTCGTGGAAAGATAGGTTAGTGAAGCGTTGGATTTCTTAGGAAAATGCCACGTGCAGGCTATTTGTGGTCCTGAGTTGTCTTCATCAGCGGCTATTTTTGACTTAACTTGCTTTTCCTTAGAATTGCTATTGTTTGAGGTGTCAGGAAATCGAAGAAGATAATTGCAACCGTTCTTTCGCTGAAAAGTAATTGTTTTTGAAAAGTGATTTTTGAATTTCTGTGAACAGGATCATTTTTTTTTTATGACTGTTAATATTATAAAAAATAAATTAAAAAATATTTTTTAGTGTTTAGTTATGTTATGAAAAATAAGATAAAAAATAATTTGTTAATATTTTTTTATCAAGTTTATTAAAATAAAAATGAATGAATTTTACAAATTTAAAAGTTGAATGATAATGAAAATTTTTTAAAAAACTAATTTTATAAATTATCTCAAAGAAAATAAATAAAAATTAAAATAATAGAGATCAAATCTAACAGATAAAAAAATTGAAAGGTGATAAAATTAAAATAATTATAATTATAATTTCATAAATTATTTTAAATAAAATAAATAACAATCAAAAGAACGAGGACCAAATTTGATAAATAAAATTTTTTAATTAAAAATGATAAGAGAAAATCAAATAAAAATCATAAAAACGAGGACCAAAGTTGATATAAAAATCAAATTAAATTAAATTCTAAGGGTGAAATTAAAAAAATAAATAATAATCAAAAGTTTTATGATTAAATTTGATATATAAAGCAAATAAATGACATTTCTAAGTTTTTTTTATTATAAAGTGTTTTCTATTAACCAACTTTTCTATTAACAAATAAATACAGGAAAGTTTGGAAAAGTAATTTTCAAAAAACTATTTTTCATTGAACAAACGGAGATCTTGATCCTTACAACCTATTTTTTCAATAATTTTTATACAAAAACATATAAAATATTACAGATACACGAATAAACTCATTTTTTGCCTTATTTTTATTTTATTTTTTTAATTTACTTTTCTTTTTAATTTAACTTTGAAATTCAATAAATTTGGTATAATTTATTTTTTTTTTATTTTTGTTTTCACCCTTATTTTTTTTAATTATATATATATATATATTATTTTTTGTATAATTAATTATTTGTTATCAATTTCATGGAAAATAGCTAAATAACGTTGTTTCAACAAAATTTCTTAAAAAAAGCCAAAGGGTTTTTTACTTGTGATTTGACTGGATTTTACCATAAATTGACCAGAAGCAGGGAGATCCATGTTTTTTACTATATTAGATCCTTTCTATATTTTCGTACAAACCAGATCATGGATTCATGAAATTCCAAAGAGTGACCATAAATTGGATCACCAAGCAAAAACATATTTGATTATGAAGTTCCAAAGATTGAGCTTAGTATTCCACTAAGCACATGTTCTTTAATTCCCTGTACTTGTAAACAAATTTAATCATTTCTTTGCTACTTTCCGGCCATAATTGACACCTTACGGAGCCCACGATTTCAATTCTTCCCAACCCAAGTCAGCAAAAGAAATTGATCAACTCTATGCTATATATATAGACAAACACAAAATTAATATTCTAATTTTCAGATATATACCCACATAAATAATAAAAACAAAAAACCACTATTACTTTAAAACAACCTTCTTTGATTATTCTGGAGTTCCTATTTTATGTCCTTGTTTGCAATAAAATGTGAAAATAGTGTGTACTATGAGCATGTTCTTAGTTTTTTATAATGCACGAAAGAGGACGTCTTGTTATATCACATGCATCTATTTTAGGGTTTTATGATTTATTTGTAAAATTCATCACCCACATTAAAAGACCATTGAAAGGCCAACATTCCAAAACCCTAAAAAACAAATTCTCTCTTCTAAAATTGCATTGAAAATATATTTATACCAAACTATTATCTTAAATATTAATGAGGAGTAATACGTCTTAATACCCTTGGTTTTTGAAACATGTCTTCCTATTAAACCTTTAAATATAATATTCATCAATGATACCATAATGACAATCATGAATATTAATACCGATCTGAGTACCAATCAAGAGCATTAAATTCTTATGAAGTTTTGAATGTCTATGCCACTAAATCTTACCTTCAAGTAAATCAACTCAAAAATAGTTATTGCTTGAATATCTAAAGATTGAGGTACAAAAAGTCTTCCAAGTGAACTATGATACTATAAGATAAATGAATCTACATAGGTTTTTTTTTTTTTTACCCATTGCACGCATTTTATTTTGACGTTAGTGAATCCATGGCACTGAAAATCAGAGAACTCCAAATACCAAGGCAAGGAAATAAGCCGGAAACCGAAAGTGGATAAAATCCAAATAATGCAAGAGGGAAAAATCCTTGTAATCTTCCTTGTCTGTGATCTGTGCATTCCAAATAATGCATCAAATTCTCATATTAAGGACCTCAGCATTGAAAAAAAAATCAGGGGAAAAATAAACAACAAAAATACCGATATTATAACTCATGATTTAAATTATATGGAATCTGCAATGTTTATAAATTTTAGCTTTTGGTTACGTTACTGAGGGCCACTTCAGATTGTAGAGTCTGGGGCAACAACGAAAATCTTCAAAAAAAAAAAAAAAAGGATCGAGTTATGATGAAACTTTCAAGCTTTTAAAACCTGAAGTGAACACACAGAGTTTGTCAGAAGCTCTCTGCTTGTACTCTTTCTCCAAAGCTGCTGTTGCCAAAGATTGCAAGTCTGGACTGTCCTTGTCTTCCTTGTTTCGTCCTTTTGAAAGCCGTGCAATAGCTGACGTACACTGGTGACAAAGGATCATAATTTCCTTGTTAGTCACACAGTTCAGAAACATTGTCAAAGGCGCGGGATAGGAAAAAGGAGAGCTTCAAATTCCTAAAGATAATAATGAAGCTAATAAATGGCCTCAATACAAACATTAGATGGGAACTTCAGAGGAAGGAGAAAAGAAAACATAAACAACGAATTTCAATGCCAGAATCACCCCAAAGAAGATGTAGCTACATCCTCAAGTCAAATATTTGCACGCACAAACACACATAGAGGAGGAGGAGGAGGAGGAGGTATCTCACCAGACAAATACCAAAAAGTGCCCTGGTGTTCTTGCCCCCAGTCAAATCTATGGTGGAAGAATAATATTTCTTCGCTGTCAGAAGGTTTTCAATTCCACCAAGAGTGTAAAGCACCTGTTGATTCAAGAAAGCAAAGGCAATTTAGTAATCATTGTTAACAAAGGGAGTCGTCTATGAATTGATCTGGGTTGCTATTCCTGTGCATGCCTAATAATATTAGCATATACTATTATGGTCGTCTGTGTTAGATGTCATAAATTGGCATTCTATCCATATTCCTAAAATTGTTTGAAATGCCCAATAAAAAGTCTATGCAAGATGAATTCTTTAAGCATCAGCGCCAGCACGGTTCAGTTGATGTCAAATGCATGATCCTATTTGGATATACCAGTGAATTCTATGTTTTGGTATCTCTGGTTAAGCAGCCAATATAAAATTATTCTCTAAATAATGCTGCTTAGAAGCTTTTAGCAAAAGATAAGAATAATAAAAAACAATAGCTTCAGCAGTGGTTACTCATTTAAAGAAGCAGGATGATACAGTGGCATAGGCTTAAATGATCCAGTGGAACTGCAGGTTGAGATAATATAGTTGAAATAAAGAAGTTCCTCACATCAGCATACGCTAAATGATACAGCGGGACAGTAGGTTGAGATAATATCAGCTCTTCATAGCAGAACGCTGCTTGCTTGTACCTAATTCATTAAGGCAGTAACTGGTTTAAGCTACTGATAAAGAATAAAACAGCAACACAAATAATTTGATAGACAGTAGCTTTCCCAACATATAAAGAAAAATTCCTCACATTTGCAAGGAGATGTATATTTCAGCAAGCTCTCTCCAGGCATCATGATCAGCCATAAATCTAAGGAAGGCAAAGAGGAAAACTAACATAAGACCAAATTCAGTCCTGTGTTAATTAATATCACCAAAACTGGGACAAGGTAGGGTTTCAAGAACTGCCTCACGTTTCAAGATACTTATTGAGCAAGTCAATTGCCCCTGTCAAATTGCCTTGTGCCTTTGCCAAAGCTACCCTTCTCTTGTGTACTACCTACGTAAGAAAAATGGCATTGGCCTGATTTGAATATAAGTTCTTCTTAATTAACACCAATAATACTTCACGATTGAGAAAGACAGCACAATGAGGCCTTATAAGGAACTACATTTAAAAAAAAATTGGTTATAAAAATTTACCTGATCAAAAGGATTGTCCTCTAAAAGGCTTGAGTAAGCCTTTTCTGCCTCTCCCCAAGATCCCTTTGCTTCAGGTAACATTGCCTCCAGTCTGCCTGTGATTTGTGTGAAAAAAGAAAAAACCATTCCATCACATGTTAAGATCAAAACAAAAATTTTCCTTGTACTTCCTACAGGGACTCAAACTACAGCTGAAAAATTAAACTGTAGAGAAAACACCTAAAGCCACACGATCGAATGTGTATGGTCATAATATTAACATTTCGATGTTCCTATTTGAAGTCCAATGACTTGGTATCCCCACTGACGCTAAAGAAAAAACAAACTGCCACCTCACCTTGTAGAACAATTTAAAAAATGAGCAAACTGTGATCTAAGAATTTCTTAATGCAGGAGAGCTATTAAATGATAGGGAACTTGGCCAGTAAGATTATGCATCACATGCAATTGAAAGATCATTATTAGTTCCCACTCGTAACCACAACAAAGCACACTTGTAAGCCATATGTTATTTTTAACTTACCAACTCTTTTACTCTCTGGAAATTTCTTCTGCAACGCATTTACACAGTCCTGCAAAAGATTGCAAATTACATATTGCATCAACTTCAAAACAAAGAATCTCATACCACCCAACTACAGTAACCAGAAAAAGCATATGAGTAAAGTCAAATGAGCTCGAATACAAAACCTATGGATGCAAGACTCAAGTATATAGCACTCATGTTGAAAGGCAATGCAAAAGAGATGAAAGAAGAAAAAAAAAAGAGATATGAATGAAGTTTCAAGGATAAATTGTCCAAAAATCTTTATTCACTCAATTTACATTACACCCAACATTCTAAAATGTTCAGGAGATTACAGTTTTTTATTATAAAGTTTTGGTTCGATCAGAAAAAATAGCATGCCTCACAGTTATGCCTTAAAAATAAACAGTTGAGGAATAGTAAGCACCTAAAATAAAGGCCAAGGAACAAGAAAATTTAATGAATAAGTTGGACTTTCTAAGCACATCCTTGTTATGGGCCAAGGGCTAAGAAAGAATAGAAGCAAAAAATAAAATAAGAAACAAAGACAGTGATCCTGGAGCCAAATAAGTACCCACTGCCTACCAACCCTCAGAAAATCAACCATCACCAAAACCTAAAGCTAACACCCGTTTGAAATATCAATTAACTCACAGAAGAACCATAATTTTTGCAAAATATTGCTTCACCAACAATCAGAATGTAGGGATTTGTGCTATATTTAACATCAGAAGAACTGAGAAGTATGGTGGAACATTGATATGAGCTTGATTTCTTTGAACTAATGAAATCTCGAGGCATTAGGACATATCATAGAAATGCACAACCAGCGTCTTTTGCAATAGCTCCTACTGTGTGCCTAAGCGAGATTATTAACTATAGAACAATAAAAGGAGTGAGACAAGTTCGATATGAAAAAATCCAAGAACAATGAATATATTAACTATTCTCAATCTACAGAAATTACTTCGTTAATGATCAGTAGAAACACCTGCTAAAGCACCTAGAGTGAAATTGATTTGAAACTAAAATAAAATATATAAAAAAAACACTAAGCTGAAAATGAAACAATTGATACCTTTGCAACCTCAAGAGATTGGCAGTCCATGGCTGCAACTGCAACCTGTTCATATAGAGTCCATTCTACATCAACAACGAAGTACTAATAAATCAGTATACATTCAACAGCTTAGTGGCTGCAATTCGTAAAACAAGGAGCTTTAAACCATTGAAACAACCAGCATAACGTGTGTGTTTGCAATCCATAACCAGTCAACATCAAGTTTCAAAACCTCAAATCTCAATTATTCAACAAAAAATTTCATAACTCACTAAACAAATTACACAGTCACGGTAATTCTTACTCAAACCCAATTCAAATCAAGCTCCAAACTTTCAAACCCAGAAACAAAACTGAATCCAAAAAGACTCCAAATTTCCAATAATTGAGCAAACCCAGAGGAGCAAATCAATAAAAGAACCCGTCAAAAGAGAGAAAGTACACCTTCAGGACCAAGACTGGATCTTTTCTTGGAGTCATTCAAGATCAATAATCCATGCTTTAACACCTTGACAGAACGCCTAACTTTGAGCTTTCTAACCATGCAGAGATACTCCCATGCCCCTCCTCCTCCATTGTCCACTTGACTCTCCAATCTATTCAATTGCGTCTCTTCTGTTTTGGTCACCATATTTATTCTGCTTCTCTCTCCTTCTCTTTGTGCGTTTCTCTGTCAGAGTGTCTGTGGACTCTGTTACAGATATACTATTTTGAAGAGCATTATATGAATTTTTGAATAATATAAATATAACTTTTTTAATTTACATTCTAAATATAAAAAAGTTATTTACAACAGCTAATTGTGGGAAAATTCTTAATTAATTTAATATTAAAATATAATATGAATGATAAATACTTTTTTTATTTACAACAGCTAACCTTTTTTTTTTTATCTCCTTATTGTTGACCTCTCGGAACGTCATAACTGATGAATGATAAATACTTATATGAAAAAAAAAACCCCAAATTAGTCCCCGTTAATGCATGTTTAATCCCTATACTGTTTAGGTATCGACACATGAAACCTTCTACTACCAAGTTTGTTCAATCAAATTTTCGCACTTCTAAATTTTGGACAGATGTGTTCGTATTCCTTGTAGCTTGATCTGTTTGATTACACTGTTAAGATTTTGTCCAGGATATATGAATAATAAATGACTATCTTAATAGCGGTTGCCTTTTGTTTTATTTTGGACAGAGTTCTTTTCAATTGGCATTGAACAACTCCTGAAAGAAACAGTGATCAATACAAATTTCATTCATGGTTATATCCACTACTGTCCAATCCCTCCTGATTTGAGCTCACAGCTTTTACACATTTCCTTAGAGGAATCATTGCAAATTCCTTAGGAAGGTATGGTTGCATTAACTATTTTGGTTTACAGGAACTTCCTTGATAACCCCTTTGGAAGCCTGCTGAGTTTTTGGCTGACAGTAGTTGCTGATCTTCAACAATTGCTTTACTTGGTTTCCAATTATTTGACTTGTATTGTATTCTTTTCAGCGTTTTGGAAGTGGTTCAGTGTCAACGCATTTCCTTGGAGCTGCATTGCTCGGAGGAGAGTGGGAAAGTACTGCAGTAAGCAAGATCCTTGATCCAAGAGAAGGAGATATCCTTTCATTATTTCTATGTTCAGACCATTAACTCTGTGGCTTGTTTCAAAAGACTGTAAAAACATTATTGGGATGATTTTTAGCTATTATTTTTCTTGACTCGGAGCTTTAAATACAAAGAGATGTGATGAGGGAGGCTCGGGAATATTATGAGGAAAGAAATGATACTGAGGGGACCCTAAGGCAACTCCCTCGCCATCGTGTGGCTGAAGGGGCCATGGTAAGTTGCCGGCTGTCGCTGCTCCACTGTAAATTTCTTTATCTGACATCCTGATACTATCAGTGCTTCCATGAAAAGTATTTTTAGTAAATTTTTAATCTTAAATATGTGATTCTTTCCCCTCTTTGTTTGTATCATCTATTTTCTAGCTATGCAGTCCCCGTATCAGTCATAAGATTTGTACTAAGCATGATTACTTTAATTACTTTTCTCACATGCCATTGATGAACATTAACTGTACTTCCATTTAATATCATGCAGCTTCAGTGTTTAAAGAATGTCCTGGGGACTACTTGCAGGCCCTGAAAGCTATACCTAGGACTATGAGAATGATGCAAGCGATTATTCAACCAGTATTAGAACATAATTTCCTCATTATAACATATACTAAAACTCCTAGACAATCACTATAGGTCTTTTTTATAACCAGTGCTTAGGTCTTCTTTTTTTTTACTTAAAAAATATTATTAATTCACTTACTCTTTAAATTTTTTTTATATGATTTTTTAATATGATTATAAATTTTTAGTTGAATTTAAACATTTTATTTTTTAAAATTATCATGTTTGACAATAATAAATTGTTAATGAAAATTCGATTAAAAATATTTTTTTTATCACAGGTTTGTTTTTGGTCATTTGATTATTATTTTTTAAATCAAAACCAAATTGTCACTGATTATCCGTATTTCTTTTGAATCCAATTTTTTTTTTTTTTATTTGATGCGCTGGAAAAGTATCTAGTTTAATCTAGTTTTCTTCTAAATGGACTGCTCTCTGGGAATAAGTAGCAGAAACAGCATATTTTTTATTCTTATGGAAGTACTTTCTGAAGCATCTTGGGCACATCACTCATGGGTGCCTCCATCATCACATCCGATAAACTCATGGATCTTTTTAACGACATAAGTGCAACCATTACATGGAAATTATTTCAATAGTTGATGCAGTGTCGCCTCAAAACACATTACCTCTAGTATACAGAAAGACCACATGCTGCCTTCAGTTCTCAGCAAATAGGCAGCACACCGCAAGACCTCTCATTACAAGCAACTCCTGAATATATCACTGTTTGTTGCTCCAAGTTCGAGGGCGCTGTTGCTTTTAATAGTTGTCTTATTTGTTTTGATCAGGATGGTATCAATTTGACTGAAAGCGTCCATTGTGTCTAGTGTTAGGATATTGCCATTTGTGTGGCAATACCCCACCACTAAGCAAGTGGCAGCATGAATTGTGCCACAATTCATGCCATGTTTTAAGGCTATTGGCCACTCCATGTTGACTATGAAATGCCTATAAAGGAGGATTATATTTGAAAGAAAAATGAGAGAAAGAACGTGAGAGTGTGTGAGTAGCAGCCCTGCTGCCATATGCAGCAGAGTGTGTGAGCTGGGAGTTGAGTGATACTCCTCCATGTATTTATTGTATCCTTTCTCTATCTCTAAATAATATGGACTCTCTCCCGTGGATGTAGGCAATTTGCCGAACCACGTAAATTATTGTGTCAGTGTGCTTTACCCTCCGTTGAGCAACTATCAGTACACCCCCGGTCCGCGCATGGGGGAGCCGGAATCCCCAACAATTGGTATCAGAGCTGATGGTTTAAGTGGTGTTTGATTTTTGCTCAAAAATAAAAGTTCTCAAACTGGTGTTTTGACCATACCACTGTGTAGAGGAGGCCGAGACGAAGCCACTGGTGAAAACGGCGTCAAAATCGGACGTCGGACATGGCCGCACTCTCCATCACTCTCCGTCAAGGCGTCTGCCCACGCGCGCAGACGCGCCCAACGCGTCTTCTTCGCTCGGATGGGCTGACCCGACCCGAATACCAGTTGACCCGACCCACATGGCTGACCCGGATATGAATGACGTCAGCATGACATAATTGTGATGTCAGCATGCACAGTAGGCATGCCAGGGATGACATCAG
>Ga0325402_1007280_pt1 | contig 10494 bp, 4 predicted proteins | sample PopdelMetagenome_22_FD_207212 | JGI IMG/M metagenome (GOLD analysis project Ga0325402, IMG submission 207212) | Populus deltoides microbial communities from Bellville, Georgia, United States - Xylem-PdKOR-R3 | ecosystem: Host-associated > Plants > Phyllosphere > Stem > Wood/Secondary xylem... | reverse complement strand
GCTTATTTTTCCTATGATTGTTTATTTTAATTGCTAGAGCGGACTCTAAGTTATTATTGTAGACAATCTATTGCTAAGTTTGATATCAAAACCGGAGCTGTGGTATATGAACTTGTGAAGCAACTGAGTTTAATAATTGTGGCGGATCTACGTTATTAATCTTAGGAAAAACATTCAATCAAATCAAATATAGACTGCAGACAGTTATGTTTTTTTGATTAATCAACTTATCTAGTTCTTAAGGCTGTCATTAAATTAAATTTCTAGTGCGGACACTGTGGTTGTTTGATGGTTAAGGTTAGTTATACGGCGGATCCGTTAACTAACCAATGTTAAGAAGAGATAAATATTCAAAATATAAATTGATGTTTCGTTTCCATGATCAGTTCTGATTTTTGTAGGTGGATGTGTGCTTGTGACCAAGGTTTGTTCACTTGATAATTTTCTGATTTTATTAAATTTCGTTTGATAGTTTTCTGTTTTCTTTTGCTTTAGCCTAGATAACGTCCAAACCCCCCCCCAAATTGCATATCATCTAGCATAAAAATCTGACTTGAACTTCCTCGTGGGATCGACCCCTTGCTTGCTCTATACTATCTTGTGTGTTGTGTTTGAAGCTAGGGTAATTAATTTGTGCGACCGCGACATCGCAACAACTACCAAACCATTTATTATCATTATTATTATTAAGTAATTGCATTTTTTTATATCAAAATGTAAGTGTATTAATAGATCAAAAATATACATTGCTAGTGAACCAGTAAGATCAGATACAAGGATTCACAAAAAGGGAACAAACTTCCTGAGTGAGCTATACAACAACCATAAAAAAAACAAAAGCTAAACGCAGACAATGGTTATGAGAGGAACCAAATATTACAAGGTTCCCAACTTAACACAAAACAAAAAATAGGACAATAGGACATCCTGAGAAACCACTGGCGCGAAGAACCAATTAGAGATCAGATCAGAAACCAAGGGAAGGAAACAACATGCAACACAATAATGAAACCTCAAAAGAAGCATCAACAGCAAAGAGAAGCAGATGCAACACATCACAAGGGCACCAAACCAAAGGAAAACAACTTTCCACAAAGGAGCTCAACCATAACAACCACCAAACCAGTCAGCTGACATTAGTTATAGGGTGATCATGCTCATGAAAGTGCAATATCATGTGAAATAACACTTGAAATCTCCGAAAATAGACTCCACCAGAGAATAGGAATTTTAGAAAACTCTTCTACTCCTTTCTTCCCATATCAAATAGACAACAATGCTGAGGGAGACCTTTTTCATTCTAGTAACAGTAGTTTTCCCCTTGAGATGGAGGCCCCGAACTGCACTATTAATGGTGCTCATACCTCTGCGAAGCCTAAGCCAGGATTTAACTTTCATCCATAAGAGGGATGTCTAGCTGCAGGCAAAGAAAATATGACTATAGCTCTCCTCATGATCCTGACAGAAGACACAACTAACATTAGTATCAACAAAATACAACATGTCTCTTGTTCTCAGCCGCCCAGGAAAAGCAAGCCAAAGAATGAAACTATGTCTTGGAAGACACCAAGACTCCCAAACCATATTAACCCATGAAACCAGGGTGCCTTTGATTCTCAAGAACTCGTAAGCATTAGCCAAGAAAAGCTTTGTTATATTGACCCAACTTTGCATCATGGAGATTACTGCTTGTTGCCCCCTACATTCATCAATGAGCCGGTCCCACAAACTAATGAAGGATTTCCATAGAGGGGAGGAAGTTCTTTAAAGAGGAACTATCCAGATGGTGGTATCTTGCAAATAAAAATGGTGCACCCATCTAATCCAAATAGAATCAGATTTCAAATGAATATTCCATAGCTGCTTTGCAAGAAAGCAATTGTTCATAGCTTTAATATCATATAGGTTGAGATCCCCTTAAGCTTTTGGTAAGCAGATGTGCTTCCAAGCAACCAAGGCAAACATACTTCTAGCTGTGCTATCGGTCCATAGGAAGTTTTTGCAAATACAAGTAATTTGGCTGATAACATTATCTGGCAGGGGGAATATACTAAGCCAAAATTGCTTTATTCTGAATAAAATAGATCTGATTAATTCCAACCGCCCAGCATAGGATAAGTGCTTGCCTATCCAGCCTTGAATAGCAGATTCAAGTTGGTGTAAGAGGGGGGGAAACTAGCTAGCTAGAAGCCTGTGGGGGCTTAGGGGGACCCCAAGGTATTTGAAGGGGAAGCTACCTTCAGAGAAGTAAGAATCCTGAAGAATATGCTACTTCAAGCTGTCACCAACTCCACTAAAGTAAATAAAGGATTTCCCTGCATTAATATGCAACCTTGAAGTCCGGCTAAAAACATGAAGCTACTCAAGGAGTATCCGAACAGAAGATCTATCCCCACGATATAACAAAAGAATGTCATCAGCAAAAGCAAGGTGACAAATATGATGAAATGCACATTTCGGGTGATAGTGGAAATCTGGCTGTTGGGAAGCCATAAGTAATTGCATTCTTATAAATGCTTTGTATTGTAACAGGGACGTCACACCAACGAGGTGCCTGGGAAACCCAATACACGGAAAGCTACTTTTGCAAGGAATTATGTAGTTGCATTCTAAATCATGATGTATTTTGTATGAATCAATGTACAGAACGTATAACTATTATTAGATCATTTTTGTTTAAATTCATGATGACTATTAGTAGGATAAGAATGCAAACTCATGTCTATGTATGCATATTTTAATGTGAACTTCTAATCGTGCAAACATAATATTATGTGTTTATGTAAGATTCACTTTTAAATGAAATGTTGATTGTTGTTGATGTATAGATTGTATCTTGATGATGTGAGGGAACAGGTTCGCCGATTACCGACACGATGTGTGTCAAGTACAAAAACAAATTACTGTTGTTTTGGGCTTGAAAAGCCAGGTTGTTACAAATAGGTAGGTCACCCGATATTGAGATCATTTTTAGAAAAAGCATGGAGTTTTTCTATAAAAAAAAACTGAAGATAGGCAGGTCACCCGATATTGAGACCATTTTTTAGAAAAAGCGTGGAGTTTTTCTAAAAATCTTAAGATGGGCAAGTCACCTGATATTGAGACCATTATTTAGAAAAAGCATGGAGTTTTTCTAAAAATTTTAAAATGGGCAGGTCGCCTATGAAAATAGACCAGGGTAAGTGTGCGTGAGCTAGTCCCCCGTGAAAATAGACCAAGGTTAGTGTGCGTGTGTGGTTGCCAAAATCATTAGGTTTATTAGGCTGATTAGGAGTCTTCATAATGCTAAACTCGTCCCTTCTTTATCTGGTCTTTAAGTTTGGATAAATCCCTTAGAATTTGCACTAAAAAAATGATTCTGCTGCTGTTGCAATTCTGTTGTAATACCAATTTTTATTCCAACTTAGACTTTGATTCTGACTTGGTTTCGCGCAATATCTGACCATCACAACTATATTCTGTCATTCATGACATGTTAAAGAATTGATCTGCACCTTTATTGCGTCCTAGAGCCCACTGTTCTTATGTCAGATTCTCAGTCATATGGGGATGCTCGACATTATCAGTTTCCGAATCAGATCAGGAGATCCTTTTAACCATCAGATTGCAGCCAGATTCTGTTCTTCAAAATGAATTTATCTCATTTTGAATCTTTCATGAAAGTTGTAGACCTATACGTGTAGATGAATTTGGTTTTTTGAATCTTCTGATTTCAATATCAAAAACTCAAGATATTCCCATTTGAAAGTAGGGAATCCTGCCGCGAGAAGGGTTCTAGCCCGCAAGTCTAATTCGAGGGATTACGGGCCAATTTGGAGGATTTTTTCTTGACCAAGGACTGAATTGAAAAGTGTTAAAATAAGGGATTTAATTGAAGATTGAAATTAGAAGGAACCCAAACCTGGGTAATTAATTATGTTGCACGTAGAACAAACCAGTGTTCTGCACGCAAAAACCCGGCAACAATCCCCGCCAGTTTTTTTCATCTTTGGTCCGAAGGCAACTGCTTTGAACACCTATTCCAGCTGTGGAAGAATGCAGAGGAGAGTCGCACCATCATTTAATGGCTGGGATTCTACATTGGAGAATAATTACCAAGATCACAGGATCAATCAGAATATTTTAGTTTCCTATTTTTACTTTATTTGATCTCCCGAGATTACATCCCAAAATTAATGTAATATTTGTTTCCTAATAAGAGCTATGATTAGGCTATATAAACCTTCTCTACTGACCTAAAAGAGAGAGGAAGAAAAACAAAATAAAAAAAAAGAGAAGAGAAACAAAAGAGAGGCAAGCAACACTAGACAGAGAAAGAGGGGCAGAGAAGAAAAAAACCACATAGAGGCAGAAGAGAGAACAGAGGAGAGGAAGGAGAGGGAGATTGGAAAGGAACAATGGAAAAGATTAAGGTTTATTAAGATCATCAAAAGCTAGAGCAAGCAGGGACTGCCTTTCGGTCTTTGCTCCATTTTCTGCAAACAAATCTGCAGAACAGGGGAGAACAGAGGAGCTAAAACCAGTAGAGAGGGAGGGACGAAGATGCAGAAAAAAAACATAGGAGACGGACACAAACAGAGACCATAAGGAAAAAGGGGCTAAAAATAGACGAGGATACTGATAGATCAGCCAACACGCCTTCATCATCACTGTCGTCCCTTCGCTTCCACCTCCAAGTCTGTTCTTCCCAGCTTTGCATGTATTCTTAGTTATGTTGTTACTGTTCAAGTGAATTATAATTCACTTGAACAGTAACCAGGCAATGCACGCTTGAGGAAACTCACGCATGCCTTTGTTAGCCCAGCCGGGTCACTAGCTTGGGCATGTGACCGGGCTAGGCCTGTTGGGTTCAGCCCAGCCACATGGGTCGAGCTGGACCCAACCCCCCAAGAAAAAAAAGGTTTTCTTGTGTGTTATATACGGCCAATACCCTAACATATTTTTAACATTCCTTTTATATAAAAAAACAAATATTTGAAGTTTCGAAAATGTGTTTTCGCATGGATTTCTTAAACACAACAAAAAAAAATTATTTATTGCATTTTGGATTTTACAACATGTTTGTAAAACTCCAAAGGGTGTTGGCCAATATTCCAAAAATATAAAAATCTTATTAGTTTTTTAATGGGTTTTTATTCGCATGGAATTTGTTTTTATTCGCTATTAATATTTGGATAAAGAAATCCCAAAATGGTTAATATCCAAAATATTATTAGGAATAATTTGGTATTATTCATTATTAATATTTGGATAAAGAAACCCCAAATGATAAATATCCAAAATATTTTTCCTAGGAATAATAATTCATTATCCTTTAATAATATAAGGACAAATAAACCTATGAAAGGTAAATGTCCAAAATATTGTTGAGGGTAATATAACTTGTTCATTTTTAACATAAGGGTAGATTTATGCCCAAAATGTTATATAGAACAATTTAATTACATATCCTTGAAAGAATCCTCAATTATAATTGGGGACATTTCAATTTTTGTTTCACAGTTTATGAGTCATGAAAGTAAGAAATACTAAGGCAAAAATATGTTTTTAAAGCACCTTGAATTTCCTTAGATTGCTAACTTAGTTTTTTGTTTCTCTTCCTTGCGATTTACAAGTCGTGAACACCTAAAATACTAAGGGAAAAATGAGCTTTTAAGGACACTGAATCTCCTTAGATTTCTATCTTAGTTGTCTTTTAATTCATAGGTTGTAAATTTATTTCAAATCAAACACAGATTTCAAGAGATCTGCATCGGTCCTTCTTGGCACTCTATAGACATATATAAAGGTATGATCCATATTGGTCAAGGGTTTTTTCTTTTAGACTTTGAACCCAAGTCCATTCATCATAGCAAACCTATCCTAGGAAAACTAATTAGAGAACACCAACACCATAGCAATCATAAGGCAAACCAAACACCAAACTACTTTCCTTAGGTAGGGTGTACTAGGGGTGCTAAAACCTTCACTTTACGCAACCAGTCCATTGCCTTAGAATCTCTGAAAGATCAGTTAGGGTTTCTAGTGACCATAATGCTAGGTGGTGACTCCCTTATTCACAACACTACAAGATTTCACAGTTTTACCGACGAAAAAATTCCGTCGGTGTGTGATTAGAAGTTCGTCGGTGGTTTTTTTACCGACGTCATCACCGGATTACGTCCGTCGGCTTTTCTTTCGTCGGTGATTCCCCCTTCTGTCGCTATATTGGTCGGAAGAACAAAAAACCATTTGCCGATGGTTTTACAAATGGAATTTACGCGCAAAAAAAAAAAGATTCCCGCTTGAAATATACCAACGAATTTATATTCCGTCGGTGATATTGTGATTTACCGACGGAACCTAACCGTCGGTAAATCTGTCGGTGAGTGTATGAAATACCGACCGAATATATCCGTCTGTAAATTCGTCGGTACTAGTGGCAGCTACTGTTAAATGCCGACGGATTAATTCTATCGGTAAGTCTGTCGGTAAATGTTTAAAATACCGACCGAATTAATCCGTCGGTAAAATCCTTGGTAATAGTTTTTTTCTGAATTTGTTTTTAAAAAATTATTTAAGATATATAATATAAAACTATATAAATTAATTGTAATACAAACCAATTATGCAAATAAAATTTATATTAAACATAAAAAAACAAAGTTAAATAATATTCATTACAAACTCAATATGTTTCAAGAAAAATATTAAATGAAGTTTTCAAGGTAAATAATGTTTATTACAAATTAATATAAAGGTGGAGCTGAAGGAGGAGGAGGAGATCCTGGAGGAGGCTGGTGGTTATACGGCCAAAAAAGATTGGGCGCACATGTTCCACTATTTGCCATGTTCATAATCATTTCGCGAAGCTGTTCATAAGCCGCTTTTTGTTGTTCATACTCTGCTTTTTGTTGTGCTTGAGACGCTTTGATTTGCTCAGACTCCGCTCTTTGTTGTGCATGAGACGCTTTGAGTTGTGCGTACTCCGTTAATAGGTTATCGTATTTCTCGGTGAGCTGAGCCGTGTGTTGCTGCAAGGCCACAAACTCCTTAGATTGGGAGCTCGATATTGATTGGGAGCTTCCAACGGTTGAAACACTACGGGTCGACCGCAAGTTGTCGGCTGAAGTGTTGGAGAGCCCGTAAACCCGATTTTTATCGAGTCCACCTGACGAGCGAACCTCCATCCACAAATCTAGATCGAATTCCGGATGGGTCAAAATATTGTCCCCGTATCTCTCCCTCAACTGATTATTATAGGTCTCCTGAAATTTTTTTTAAAAAAAGTAATTATCATATTCAATACAATAAACATAATAACTTCCATAATAACTTACAAAATAAAATGGTTGAACAAACATACCATGAAATGTTGAGCATGGTTATCAACGAACTGTTGTGCCCCCTTCTGGCGGTCTTGACTCCGCACGTGTGTCTCCACAAACAGCTCCATCGGGCTCGACTCACGTCCAAGAGACGCAGCCTATAATGAAAAAAGATATATTAACAACAACTGAATTTAATGATATATTTCATTTAAATTAATCTTACCATCCGTTTCGCATGTGCAGCAAATGGAACGGAGCCGCCAGTGTGCGTTGTCACCCGCCATTAATTGGCCGATTCCGGTTGCCAGCACCGGACTATGAGCATCGTGTGAACCGCTCAGACGTCACGTGCTCAAGATAGTGCGGCCATATATCTTCTGGGATGTATATCGGTTTGAAATCCCTCCAAACCGCAACATCGTTCCAGCCTTGGAAACCCCTATCCCTCACGGTTTTTTTTGCCTTTTTTGTGCTTCATACCAAAAATCACGCAATCTACTTCATGCAACCAAAAATTACATTTTGAAACATAAATTTTTGTCTAAAAAAAATCTTGTATTGTTTTCGATCTTACCTAATTGCCGCATGATTTTCCCACACCCTCCTCACAACAGTGTTATGCTCACTGTCCCAGCAGAATTTGTGTTGTGTATAAATAAACAAGTTTAAATAAAAATAATAATTTATTTACAATTATATTAATAAGCTGAAAATTATAAATTAATATCAACCTCAAACCTGTTAAACCATGCATTGATTTGAGGCATCCATTCAGGATGCTTGGATATCTGACTCGATTGAAACAATGGAATCTCCATCGACAATTTAAACGCCGATGATATTACTCGGGCGGCTTCAATGTTTGTGAACCTGAAAATAAATGAAATAAATTCAATAGTGATTACTTCATAAATTATGTTGTAATTTAAAAAAAAAAACTAAAACCTTAACAAACTTACATTGAAAGGTCGTCCTTCCACTATGCCTCGTACTTGCGGGTAAATTGATTCCGCTGCGAAGGCACGCTGCCTCTGCACTGTGAAGTACCGTTGGAAGAGGCAACATCGGTTGACGGCGCAAGTGGTGTAGGTGTCTCTTCTTAAGAGGCACCTAAGGAAATATCATCCTCGTTGCTAGACGAACTAGCTGCGACCATACTTGAGCGACCAGCTCTAGTTTTCGTTCTACGCATCTACACAATTTTATACAAAGAATTATATAATTAAATTCAAATGTAAAAAAAAAATTCGACAGCACCTCCCCTATACCGGATACTACTCAAATCCACAAACCTGCACATATTAATAATAGCCACAACCAATTGACCCAATCTATACTAATTATTCCAACATATTCAATTACTAATCCTAAGGTAAATTCAACATTAAGAATTACAATTCAACAAATTATTCAATAATTATGCCAATACAACAAAACAATAAATTAAAAAAAAAACTATAGAATAACAATCAAAATAAATGGAAAAAATTAAACACAAAGCATGCAATAATAGAGTAAAATTAATAATTATTTCAACATATTCAATTACTAATTCTATGGTAAATTTAACATTTACAATAAATATTCAACAAATTAACTAATAATAATTATGCCAATACAACAATAAAAATATTCAATAAATTGAAAAAAAAATTATAGACTTTAACAATGAATTATGCAAAAAAAAAAACTATAGACTTTATCTACATTACAAAAAATACACCAAAACAAAAAACATAACACAAAAAATAGCAAAAAAAAACCCTTAAAGTAAAATGAAATAGAAGAAATACAAACCTTTTAAACTGATGGAGATTCACGAGATAAGATGCTAGAGATTGCTGGTGGAACCTTTGAAGAAACCTTTGAAGAACAGAGTGAAGAACCGAGAGGAAAAGAATCGGTGAAAAACTGAGGAGAAGAAAAAATGAACTGAAGAGGCGGTTAGGGGAACTTAAATGCCAGTTTTACCGACGGATTCACCGACGGATATAAAATTAATTATTATTTTAATTTATTCCATCGGTGAGGTGTTAAAAATCCATCGGTAAATTTTGAATTTCGCACCAAATTTTTCAATGACCCTCCATATTTTTCATGGTCCGTCGGTAAATCTGTCGGCAATATGACGCGGTCAAAGATACATTTAATGCATAACCCTTTGAAATTCGCGCGATCCGTCGGCAATTTTGTTGGTAAAATTGACCTGCCGACAACGTACATACCGACGGATATAAATTCGTCGGTATGAACGTCAGTGAATGTGGCATTTCAAGTAATTATTTTCAAACTCTCTGTGAAATGCCAACAAACTTAAGGCCGTCGGTGTGGCCGTCGGTGATGTGGTGGCATTTCAAGTAATTATTTTCGAATTCTCTGTGAAATGCCGACGGACTTAAGGTTGTTAATGATGTGGTGGCATTTGAAGTAATTATTTTCGAACTCTCTATGAAATGCTGACGGATTTAAGGCCGTTGGTGATGTGGTGGCATTTCAAGTATTTATTTCATTTTACAAAATATATCATCCATGATCAATAATTATTTCAACTATTATTTCAAGTAATAAATATTTTGTATTTCAAAATATATCATTCATAATCTAAATTACATGAAAAAAAGGGTTTTACATAGGGCTTCATTTTGGTAGTTAGTCAGAATTTTCTTCTTCTTCGTCATCAATTGAATCGTCATCACCTTCATCGCAATCTTCAATATGAATATCATCTTCTTCATCGATATTTGCTTATCCGCTAGAGCTCAAAACAAAATTCAACTCCTCTGCGTCAACATCAACAAGACTATCATCGAAAACATGAAAATTTGAATTTTCTTCCAATTCAATCGAAGGAGCAACTCGATATGGTTCAACCACCTCACTAACTTGAAAGACTTCATCTCGCACACTTGTGTCTTCGTTCTCATCCTGAACAACCTCGACACGACCCCGGGGTTTCGTTTTTAAAACGGACAACCAATCCACTCTTGATCGATCCTTTCTAAATGAAGGGGTGTATGTGTAATAAACTTGTTGACATTGCTTTGCGAAAACAAAGACATCGTTTATGTTGCGGAGTCTAGCTTTTGAGTTGATTTCGACCAGACCATAGTGCGGATCAACTCTGATTCCTCTGTCAGTCGTGTCATACCAATAGCATTTGAATAAAAACACTATATTCTGCTCG
>Ga0325402_1007276_pt1 | contig 10497 bp, 4 predicted proteins | sample PopdelMetagenome_22_FD_207212 | JGI IMG/M metagenome (GOLD analysis project Ga0325402, IMG submission 207212) | Populus deltoides microbial communities from Bellville, Georgia, United States - Xylem-PdKOR-R3 | ecosystem: Host-associated > Plants > Phyllosphere > Stem > Wood/Secondary xylem... | reverse complement strand
AAATATTTTTTTACACTAAAATAAATAATTTTTGCCAGCCTATAAATAAATTGTCTAAATAGTAACCTTCTTATACTTGAAAAAATTGTTTTCGAAGATAAAAATATTTGGTTTTAAAAAGCAAAAAAAAAACTATCAAGTTTTATTTTTTTATGACAGGTAATTAAGATAAAACAACAATAATAACCACAATTAATATTGCATCAGTTTTGGTTCTAAAAATCAGTATAAAAAAGGGTTGAATGAGAGATGTTTTGTATACCAAACAATAGTTCTTTTGCCTTCTTTTCCCTTTTACGTTTCTAGTCCTTATGCTCTATTTTCTTTCAGTCATTCTAGAGCTTAGATTTCTCTATTTTATTTAGTAATTCTAGAGTTTAGGTTCAAACTTTTCACAAAGAGATTTTTTGTCTATTTTTAAGTTTGTAGACCTTAATCACTAATACAACTAATCAAGGTGGTGGTATTGGAATCATGATAGGTTAATTATAGATAATTTTTTTATGCCAAATGACAAACAATAAAGCTTTAAGGACAAATGATATAATTCTTAATAACAATGTAATTAATGCAAAGATTTAGATAGTAAGTATATAAATCACTTTAAGTAAGATAATATAAGAAGATCGTTCCTCAAAGATTATCTACTTATTAGCTATTGAAATTATTCTAACTTTAAATTATTTGACAATAAGAAACAATTGAATTTGTGCAAGAAGGTTAATAGATAAGGAAATTAAAATCAAACAAAAGCATAATAGTAAAAATTTTTTACTAATGGACAGAATTTCTCTTTAGTAGAATTGAGCCCCCATACAATAACCTATGATATTTCTATGCGAGTTTAGATGCATATAAATACATTAAGTTCTATAATATTTCAAGACAGTTCACATAGGGAATTTTTGTCTTTCGATCAATTTATGGAATACAATAGAAGAAGCAAACACCATGCATAATCTCTTAATGTCAACATGCATAATAATTTAGTTGAATAATGAACAAGCATAAGACATTAGATAAAATGTTGCACACTCAATAAGAATCGATAAATACTTTAATAATATAATAAAAAAACTCAAGAATGTCATGTAGAGGCTACATCATAGCTTTAGTAATAATATTTCTCTCATAATCATATTATTAGAAAGCAAATATTTATAGAATTTATGGTGAATGATAAAAAAATAATTATAAGAAAAAAATATTGTTTAGATTGAGTTTCTCAATCGTTGACAAACTCTAATTCAATCATCTTTTACCTCCTTTTACATCTAATATTGAATTGAAAATTTCTATTAGCTTTGATCATTTTCTCTTCTACCCTAATTCCTTTCTCACTTGTCATCCCTTTTGAGAGAGAGGCTTGTAACAATTTCCCTCCCATATAGCACCGTTGTCCTTAAAGGAGAATTTATGAAAGCTTAGAGAAAAAACCTTTATAAACTTCCAGGTGACTCAGATGGTGGTAGGCCCTTCAAGAGAACAAGGATTTGAGTGGTAGTCTAATTATGATGCTTTACCATTGTTTAAGGTTGAGGCATTGACTCACAAGGCATAACATGTAACTCACCATACACCCTTGTATTCCTTACATGTCACTTTAATCATGAAACATGAAAAACAGGGTGGATTAAGACAAATAAAGACAAATCTAGTTTGTAAGCCACTACCCCAATCTACTCTATGATCTTGTATGAGATAAAATACCTAGCTGATAATTTGTGCGAGACCCTTTAAACCATAATTTTCTACATGTATAGATGCAATTTTAGGTATACCCAGTCACCAACATTGAATGTCCTTTCACTTCTTTTCTTGTTTGCCAACTAAGTCATTTTTTGTTGAGTTGAATTCATATTTTTCTTGATTAATTTGAGCATGTTTTCTCTCTTAGTTAAATCAACTGCTTTAATGTTAAAATCCTTATAAAATTAAGGAATATGAAGTGGAAGAGCCTGACCATATATAACTTCATAAGGAGTACACCTTATAGAAGTGTAGTAATTAATATTATACCACTATTATGCTATAGAGAGTCACCTTATCCATTAACTATGTGTTTCTATTTATACACCTCAAGCAATTCTCTAAGAACTTGTTAACTGCTTTAGTTTTCCCAATGATTTGGTGGTGATAAGCAATGGAATAATAGAGTTTCGCTTCTTGATAGGAAAAAAGGTTTCTCTAAATTGGCTTAGGAACACAATGTCTTTATCTCTAACTATAAAGGCAGATAAACTATGAAGTTTGTAGACATTATCCATGAAAGTAGTGGCTATTGTAGTTGCAAAATAAGGATGACCAATGGCCATAAAAGGAGCACATTTACTGAATTTATCCATCACCTCAAAGATAACCTCTTTTCCTTAAGAAGTCCTTCCATAAAATCCATATTGATATTAGTAAATGGCTCTTAAGGAATGGGTAAAGGTTGTAGTAACCCAATAAAAAGCACATTCTATGTCTTATTGTTTTTGGTAGATAGGGCATCCTCTCACTTACTACCTCACTTGCCTTTGTAATCTTTTTCAATAGAATAGGCTTTTCACCATTTTAGCAGTCATAATAGCTCTAAACTATCCCCCTTATAGTTGAATCATGATACATATAAATTAACGTGTGTTGGGGATTATAATAATTGTCGACTACTATCTTTCCTTTCTTATTCAAGTGGTTATTCACCCATTTGTAATGAGGGTGAGAACCAATGTCCTTTTGTGGATCCACCATAATGCCTTATATAACACTATCTTATTCCCATGACTTTTTTATCTTCTCAATGATATTGGTGGAAATTATAGACACCACTATAGTAAATACTTCATAATTAGAGTTTATGGAGAGAGCATTAGTTGCTATTTTTTTTTGTGCTCAATTTCATAATCAAACCCTAGTAGCTTGGCTAACCATAAGTGCTAAAAAGGATATGATATTTTTTATTCTAGAAGATACTTATGGCTAACATGATCCATTCAAATCTTAAAATATTTTCCCTACAAGTAATGTCTCAACTTTACCATTGCATATAGTATAGCCAAGATCTCCCTTTTATATGTAGACAAAGCTTGTTGCTTTAATCCTATAGATATACTAATATAAGTTATAAGGTACCCCTTTTGTATTAGCATTGCTTCTATGCCAACTCGTTTAGAATCAATCTTTATTACAAATTGCTTGTTTAGGTCAGGTAGTGCCAAAACAAGTGGTCGAGTCATGGCTTCCTTTAGAAGTTTAAAAGCTTACGTTGCTTTCTTAGTCCATTCAAAAACATCATTCTTTAACAATTATGTCAATGGTTTACTTATGGACCCATAGCCCTTTACAAACCTTTTATAATAGTCAGTGAGACCTACAAATCCATGTAGTTATTTAACTGGTTTAGGTAAAGGCCATTCCACCATAACTTTGATCTTTTATGGATTAATAGACGCCCCTTAGAGATAATATGATCCAAGTTCTACACTTGATTATTTCTAAGAACATACTTACTCTTTTTTACTACTAGTTTATGAACCCTTAGTAATTCAAACACTATTTTCGGATGCTCTAGGTGTTGTGCCATTAATTGACTATAAATTAGAATGTCATCAAAAAACACTAACTTCCTAAAATGACTTCTAAAAACATTATTCATTAAGGTTTGAAAAGTGGCATGAGCATTAGTTTACCTAAAAAGCATGACTAGAAACTTATAACGACTATTATGAGTCTTAAAAGTAGTTTTAAACATATCTTGTGAGGCAATTTTGATTTGGTGGCATCTAGATCTCAAGTTTATCTTGGAAAACATAGATGCACCCACTAATTCTTCTAGTAACTCATCCAACAATGGTATAAAAAATTTATACTTGATAATAAGTTTGTTAAGAGCCTTATAATCTATACAAAGCCTTTATGAATTGTCCTTCTTCTTAACTAATACTACAAGAGAAGCAAAATGATTATTGATTTGCTAAATTATCATTGACTCTACTATTTTAGAAACATTTTTTTTCTATATATCCATTTATAAACCAAAGTATCTATAAGGCCTCAAATTAACAGGTTTAGCTCCCTTCTTAAGAGCTATGATATGATTATTAGATCTAGGGGGTGGTAACCCCTTGGGGTCGTTAAACACCTCCTGATAACACTTCAACAAATTGTATAAAGCATAATTTCTTTCCATATTAGGCACCAAGGTAGAAGATATAAAATATATTGTAGTGTCAATATCCTTAATAACTCTCAAACTACATATCTGATTTCTGCTAATTGTAAAAGGCTTTCCAATAAACTATTAAGTTTCTCAAACTTGATGGTTTGTAGCTAAGTATGATTATTGCTCTTAAACAACATCTTTTTACCTTGCCACTTGAAGGATATCTATAACTCCTTGTAGTTAGATACAATGTCATTTAAAATGGCCAACCGCTGTGTTTCCAACACTATATCATAATTATTTAAATCTACACTGAACACATCAACTTCAAAATTCACTTCTTGTGTTCTCAATTTAAAATTTTTATATATAGTTGTGCAACTCATTGTTCCCCAATTAGTTGCCTCTACCGTCAGAGGCTTATAGCTGCAAGATTACATTATAACATATTAGTTGTTTCAAAGTTAAGGAAATTATATGTGCTCTCTAAATGCACCATAATGAAGATTGAGTAATTATCAATCTTACTAATCACTCTCAAAGTGTGAAGCCCACAATGCTCTCCAGAGCATAAATGGAGATGTGTGGAATGACTGCTTTAGAATTAAACTCATCCACCTTAGCTTTACCTTCTTTAGTATCTTCCTCATCATATACTATACAAAGTGAATAAAGCCCTTTATTTTTCCTTTGCTGCCCAGGTACAAACTTCTAATCGCATAAAAACATAAGCTTTTTATTCTTCTTTCCTCAAACTCCACTTCTAATCACATAAAAACATAAGCTTTTTATTCTTTTTTCCTCAAACTCCCTATTCTTTAAAGATTTGGTAGGTTTAACAGGGACTTTGTTAGCAAGGTTGTCAAAAATATTTTTTTGACACGACATGGAACATACAATATAAACTCGAATCGTAAAATCATAAAATCACAAGTAAAATATTAACTAAAATCGTAAAATCACAAGTAAAAATATTTTAACTAAAATCGCAAGTAAAATATTTTAACTAAATTGCAAGATCCAGTCAAGTAGTAAATAATAATATAACACAATTAAAATAAAAGTGAAATAAACAATACAAATGTCCAAACATTTTAAAATACATAATTCAAATAAAAATTCATATATGTCCATAGAATTTCATTAACTAAAAGTTAACAAACCTAAAACAAACATCAAATGTTTGTCAAGACATCCACAGAGAATAATTAAGAATCATAAGACTCCTAAACTTACTCTTATTGTTAAAAGAAAAAAAAGCATTTCCTCTTAACACTTCACAACCCATTTTATATTTTCATTATTTTGTTCAGACTTGTACATTATCAGGATGAAACAGTAATCAGCCATTTCTACCATGCCTTAAGTTATTGACTAAAATTAATTAACTCATTTTAATTCAACAACTCAATTAATCAAACTCATTCAATCAATCAAATTTCAATTCCAACATCACCAATATGATCATAACTAACCATTCACAAGTCGTCTTCAGCTATATTTCAATAATTCAATAACAACATTTTAAGTTCCACTCCAACTTCAACCAATGAAAACCAAAGAGTAAAAAACTTTCACTCAATAATATTCCGACATGAATGAGCTACAATAATATTCCTACGGCCCCATCAGCAAATCATGTTGTTGCAACTGGAAAGAAATCTTGTGGGAGTGTCTCAGTCTGTGTGAATAATTTGTCTAAAATTATAGTTTCTTGAGTTGGTAATACAAAAGGGCAACCAGCGGCAACAATACTTGTCTAACAAAAATAGAGGTAGTCATGAGAAACATATAACTTTCTTGTATTGAATTATTCTGAATCTTCTGATACTAGCTTCATGAACAACTTTAACACAATGATTAGCCATTCAAAGATGGGAACAGAGATTGCCACTACATATCCAGTTAAATTTTTTAAGCCAGAGAATTAGAGATCTGACATAACTTGCTGGATTATTAACATGCTGGTAATAAATCATGTTGTTGGTAACAAAATTCACCCATGTAAAATGAAATCATCAGCAAATCACCACATTCAATTCTCTCATATAAAAAGATCCTAAAGCTAAGTTTCATTTTCCACTAATCAGAGCATCTAGATTATTAACATGTTGCAGGAACCTAAAACTAAAACTTTCACCAGAATCACTACTATTATTCATATACCAGACGAGACAGAAAAAAAAAGCTTGGGAATAAATTCTTACTTTCACCTCATAAAAAACGCTTCGAATCTCGATAGCAAGCAAAACTAGCTAAGAGAGTGGAAAATGGAGACAATTAGATTCAGATTAGAGGCACTGCTGGAAAGTGGAGAATGGAACTGAATCAACCGATTTCTTAGTCTGATTTCTTAATCTGCTGGTGATTTGGGGAAAGAGGAAGGGTGGAGTGTCGGGTGGGGGAGTGGCTAGTGGGGACTGGGAAGTGGGAACTCGTGGGAAAGGGGGGTGCTGAGTCAGCACAGGCAACAACTCTTTTAAATTTAACGTGAAATAGTGATATCAGTACGCGTTTAATGTTTTTTACAAGTTGGCCCGATTTTATGCGAGTTTGACCGGGTTTGATCGATTTTACTGGTTTTCGAGTTTTAAACCCGATTTTACACGTTTTATATGTTTTGACTCATAAAATCATACAATTTTACAAGTCAAAACGCGTTTTTAACAACCATGTTTGTTAGTATAATTTTAGATTAGAGTGGGTAATAGGCCATTTTAATAAGGTTTTAGACTTTTAGTGATTAATAAGGGTGAGCTTTTATAGGGAGTTTTGATGGGGATTATGTTTGATTTAGGTAGTTTATGTTATGATTTGGAATGAGTATTCAAAGGGATTTTGATAGGTACATTTATAGGAAATGGTGTTTTCTTGTAAACAAGTTAGGTTGTTAGCTTATTTTAATGCTTTAAGCTCAAACATCTTGACTAAATTCTTGATTTCAACCTCAAGACCTCCTATAAAGAACACCAATACTTGTTTCTTTGTAATCTTTGCTCTATTTCATAATATGTAAAAATCCTGAATGTATGTCTCTAAATTCTCCACGTATCTAACATCCAAAAAGCTTTAATGGGTCATTCTAACCCCCAAACCTAGCACGTAATGCCTCCATATATCCATTCCAAGTTACTTCCAAATTTCTTAGGCTTCTCATGAAAATTTTGTGCCAATAAAGGGCCTCACAATCAATATAATAAGAAGCCAACCTAATATTCTCAAAATCCTCAACTTCCACTTCAAAATATTGACAACACTTACAAAACCACTTATACGCATCCTCACCATCAAAGTTAGGAAAATCATGTGTAGGTTTATATACCTTGCAGTGGTTATGCCTTTATTCACAAGTCAGACCGATTTTAACAACATAATCACCTTCATGAAAAACTTGTTTATCCTTAGTAGCACTAGTTTCACCTGTTGATTACTATAAAGTTTGTAAAGTGAAAGTTTGTTAGTAAGACCCATTAATGATAAACAAGTTTCTTCATGAAAATTTTAGGATCTTTTAATTCCCCAAACTTAGCTTTATGACTAGATCTGGTATTTTCCAATTTTTGTCTCTGTGAATTCAACTATTTCATAGCTTGCTCATGTTTTTGTGCTTGTTCCTTACTGATAATTTCAATGGAATCTTTGAGCCTTTTAAAATCTTGGGATCGAGTGACAAGAGTCATTTCTCAGGTCCATAAAATTTTTGCTCTAATACCACTTAGAACAAGCTTAATAAGAATGGTCCGAACTTGGATTACTTCCAAGTATTTTTATGAAAAGGAATGACTCGATGCCAATGCCAGAAATGAAAACAGAGTGTATACAACTAACACATAGAAAAAGAAAGAATGAGAGATGAAGGAAATAAGAGAGATTATCAGAAATTGTTCTTCATCTGGATAATCATTCTCTCTACCAAATTAGTTACAAATAAATTTAAACAACTCTTCTATAAATTTAAGCCAAAACATGGAATTATCTATAAAACTCATTTAAAAGAAAAGAAACTAAGTAAAATGTTATGTTTCATCTAACAACAATAATAATTCTAACGGTCACCCTTTTAAATCTTGTATGCCTTAATTCTCTTCTCATATGTCATCCCTTTCAAGAGAGAGACTTGTAACATGATTATTTATTTTTGGATCAATTTTTAGGTTGTTTGAGACATAAAAGGGTTTATATAGGCCTCTAGGTTGTTTTATAGATTTTTTTTTATAAACAAAAGGGTTAAAAAAATATATTTTTAGGAGTGAAAAACCCCTACTTATTTACTTGGTGATCCATAGGTCGCTGAAAACTGGAGATGTAGATGAAAGGTCATCTACGTCACCTAAAAAAATATTTGATCGCATCATCCACTCAACCAAGCAAGAAAAAAAAATTATGTTAGTGCATGGGTTTGCCCTTGCTTTTGGACCTAGGAGATGATCCATTAGATCCAGGCTTCTAGACTCCTTTTAAAAGGACTTCCTTCAATTTATTTATAACTTTATTTAAATAAAATAGAAGAATTTTTTTTAAAAAAAATCATACACTAATTTTATTTTATTTTTTAGAATATGACAAGACATTTTTTTATCGTTTAAATTTTTTTTTAAAGCGTAGTTTTTTCTATAGAGTTATCATGGTCTTATGATCGAAATTGAAAATTTAGTGGATTAACCTGAGTAGACTAGGTTTTTTGTGTTTTTTTTAATGATTTCTCTTGTCATTTTCTTACTTCAACAATGGGTTGATTAGGAACTTACCTTTGTATTTTTTTTTTCTATGGGGTAATTCTATTTTCATGGCTCGGTCACGGGTTTAGCCTATTTACCTATGTTTATTCAAGTTGCTTTTTTTTGGGCTTTTTTTTTAAATTGATTTTTTTCATTCTTCAATATTTGGTTTATTAGAATTGAGCTTTCTATTTTTTTTTTATGTTCTATAGAATTATCAAGGTCTCATGACTTGGATTATATGTTTTGCTAGTTAATAAAGGTTGGCTCTGGTCAATTCAATATATTACTGTCTTAATATTTTTTTAAGAAAAACATATTATTTGATATATCACAATCTTAATATTTTAAAAAAATTATGTAATTTGCATTAGGTTTCAGGTTCTTGACATCTTTATATTTTTTCATTAAAAATAATAATTTTACCCATGATACAAAAACAAAGGAGCTAGTAAATGATCTAAGATTGGCTCATTTAACTAAAACTTATTTTAGGTCCGCCGAGCATTCTCCGAACACATCACAAACCAATGAGAGCGGAATGGAAGGCCTTTTTTCTCTTAACGTGAATTTGGTCTCTTTTTTGTTTTGTTTTACTGAGTTCAAGTCCTTGGCTGTGGGGTGTTTTATGTCATATTACCAAGACGACCATTAAAATAATTTAGCAAGCATGAATTAAAATGACTAATTCAGGACGTAAAAATTTAGAAAATGATTGTACAATTCAACCGCTTTGACAGGTAGAGCATGTTCAATGGATACTCCTATTCGTTGAAGACCATAATTACTGTTTTGGCCAAGATTTCAGCTAGTCCATTAGTCATCCCTAAACTGACAAATAGCTTTTAAACTTCCATCATTGACTCGACGCATCACATTGGTTTAGAAAATTACTCGATGAAACCGTAAAAATTACTCCGATTAAACCGTAAAAATTAGCTTAATTAATTAAATTTTAAATTTATTTTTTAATAATCACGAGTTCAAACTATTAGAAACTTGTATGGTTATTAATTTTAAAATTCATAACCAGACATCCATATTAATCTAAAATAATTTTTACTCTTGATGGCAGCCACTCTGAAAAAGAAAGCGCCTCATCAGAAATGGTAAGAGTAGGTTCCCTTCAAGCATCTTTACCAAAAAAAAATAGCAGGCCCAACAGGAGATAGAACAAGAAAGTTGCACAACTGAAATGAAATCTCTTCAAAGACATGCCAGATAGGGACAAAACACTCTTGTGCTTCATGCATAGTTTGAGACTTTCTACTTCTGTCATTTTTCCAGTTTTAACAGCATAAAAAGACAGCATCCGTCCCAAAGCAAATGACACATGACAATGGTAAAGCACTCAATGAAGATATTAAGAGTTAATAAAGAATTACAATTTCAATGAAATATCTTTTGACACTCTTTTGAATCCTTTCAAGCAGTTCACATTTGCAGACCCCAAGCCTGGTACCGTGCAAATTTTAGCGCCGGCACCCCTTGTATGAAAGCCAAAACTCAAAAAAAAGGGACATGGATTAGGATACAATCATGCTCACTAGTCTACAAGGTTGTTTGCATAGAGGAGAGTGAAGAACAGTTCAACTTCTGGTACAGTCCGGATGATTTTGATAAACTGGTTTTGGC
>Ga0325402_1007270_pt1 | contig 10500 bp, 4 predicted proteins | sample PopdelMetagenome_22_FD_207212 | JGI IMG/M metagenome (GOLD analysis project Ga0325402, IMG submission 207212) | Populus deltoides microbial communities from Bellville, Georgia, United States - Xylem-PdKOR-R3 | ecosystem: Host-associated > Plants > Phyllosphere > Stem > Wood/Secondary xylem... | reverse complement strand
AGTGCTGGTAATTGAAGGGTGGAGCCACTGCTAATTTGGTTTCCAATTTTCAATGCCACTGATAGAATGTAACAAGGAAATGACTAAAATGTCTTCCACAAAAACAAAGGTGGCAATCATTATCGAACATGGGTGCCACCCCATAGTTGACACTTTTTATACCCCTCCTAATCTAGCTACCACCGCAGCCCCGTCATTATAAATATGCACAGGCCCCTCCTAAAATCCCAGAATGAATGAAGGGCTCAATATATTATTCTGCAAATGCATACTCGTTATGCTACCATCTCCATTTTTATCCTTCTCATTTCCAGCACACATGCTGTCTTCACAAGACGACCACACCCTTACCTCAGTGCGGCAAACCAATTCATGGCTCCTCAAAATGCTGCCCGTGCCTCTTTGAGGATTCGGCCATTAGTGTGGGATGCAAATTTGGCACGTTACGCGCAATCGTATTGCAATCAAAGGCGCTACGACTGTGATTTAAAGCATTCTAATGGACCATACGGTGAGAACATCTTCTGGGGCAGTGGCAGTGGCTGGACTCCAGCTCAGGCCGCCGCCGCATGGGTCTCGGAGCGTAAATGGTATGATTATTGGTCTAATTCTTGTGCCGAGGATCAAGAATGTGGACATTATACTCAAATTGTTTGGAACAGCACAAAAAGAATTGGGTGTGCTAGGGTGGATTGTTTTCGTGGAAGGGGAGTTTTCATGTCTTGCAACTATGATCCTCCTGGGAATTATATTGGAGAAAAGCCTTATTGAATGTGTTTCTTGAAATTTTGCTGAGTTTTTATTTTTTATTTCTATTTTTTTTTTGTTGAAACCTCATATGATTATTACATTCTATCATATGGGTGATTGATGTGTTCTCCTTGACACAATTTTCACCCTTCTTTATTTTATGTATTTATTGTAAAATAAATTTCAATATCACATGAAATATAATTAGCGATGTAAGAAACGGTGTGGCTTCTCATCCTTTCAGTTTCGGCTCGTCTTTTTTTCACTACAGCGATCTTAGTTTTCAAAGCATTCAATCTCGTGTCATTGGTAATTATTTTTAACTTTAATACTAAATTATGTTATTTTTTAACTTGTTTGAAAATATGGTGTTTTTTAAATTTTAATTTTTTTATATTTTTAAATTATTTTCATGAGCTGATATTAAAAATAATTTTTTTAAAATAAAAAAAATTATTTTAATATTTTTATAAATATAAAATATTTTAAATCACAACCACTGTCATAACTCCAAACAAATCATTTTCATGAAAAACTAATTAATATGTACTTGTAAATGTGTTTGGAAGTATGGTAATAGTTCATTTTCATTCCAAAACACATTAAAATAATATATTTTTTAAAATTATTTTTCACATTAATATATTAAAATAATATAAAAATATCAAAAAAAATTTAAATTTTTTAAAACCACTCAAAAGAAATTTATGACACATCATAAATGAAGCTGCTTCCATCACAGAGTAATTAAGAACATCAACTAACCAATTAATATGAATTGTGAACGAAGAGAACCAACTAACTGGTTTAAATGCACCAACTGTAGTTGCCAAGGGAAACTAGAAACAGGTAAGTGTAATTTGTTGCCCATGCGTTGCCACGTGGAATGCTTCGTTAGTGTTATTAAACACAGCTTCTCTTTGTACGAGTTAATTTGATTACTTGTCAATCCAGCCTTTAACTTGAAATAATTTTTAAATTAAATTATATAAAAATTAATTTGATATAATTTATTTAATATTTTTTCATAATTTATTTTTTTAAAACCTTCTTAATAATTTTTAGATATTAAAATAATATTATTTTAAAATTATATTTTTAACTCGTCCAACTTGTAATTTAGACTATAAACCTAATAAAGTTTTAATAACTTTTCTTATTTAAATTAATTTTTTATTTAATCATACAATAATACAATTAGATATTTCATGAAAGCAAGTTTTAATCATAAAATTTAAAAAATATTAGCCAATTAATTTTATGCATTGAGATGAAGAAATTTAAGAATTATAAATTTTAAAAAATCATAAAAAATATATTTCATTCCAATTAATATTAAGGAGCAAAATATTTGAAAAATTACACTCATTAAGTGAATGCATAATCATCCATAAAACAATTAATGATATTATTATAAAAAATACCTTAATATTTAAAAAAAAAAACAGAATGAAATAACTAGATCATTATTTTAAATATTATTCTAATAAAGAGGTACATATAAAAAAAAGATGCCCGTGGGCTTGGTCTTCTAGCATATAGGCACTTAGCTTTTAAAAACATGTCATAAATACATGAGCTTAGAAAGCTTAGGAGAAAATAGTCATGCTCACATGTCTAGTTGGTTCAAAAAAATTAATTGATAGATAACATGTTATTTTTCTTTTTATTTTAAAAAATATATAAAACATGTCATTTGTTAATTTATTTTCTAGCCACCAAAAACCATTTTTAATGGCTAAAAAATTAGGTCTGTGTTTTTTTTATTCCTAAAACCTATTTTTCACATGAAAACACCAATAAAACACTCTAAGGACCTCAATAAACCATTACCAACATAAAAACACCCTTAAGTTTATCCAAGAACAAAGAGCTAAACTGAAAAAAATTATCTCTTATCCTTGATTAATTTTTCCAGTGAGAGGAAGCATAAAAACATTTTAATGGAACTTCTCTTATTAAGTGGAATTCAATGACATCATGATCATCTATTTTGGTGGTTAAAATATGACTAACTGATCTTTTTTCTCTCTCCTATTTAAAGGTGATTTTCTCTCTACTCCACTCTCAAAGACTGAAATATATATAAAACAGAAGTTTAAGGATAAAATGTAAAATTCTAAAAAACAGGGATCGAAAATGAAATGAATAAAAAGTACAAGGACCAAAGTGATTTTTTTCTTGCCTTATGAACAATAATTAAAAAAAAAAAACTAGTTTCCTCTTTTATCCTATTATAAATTTTATCCCTTGAGTTTTATTTTTTCTTAATTGACAAAATCAAATACTAATTTGTAAAATTAAATATCAATCTAATGAAGGGGTATTTTTATACATCTTGAATGCGATGTAGCACGCGATCCAAAACAAGCCATCAACTATATAACAATATAAATATAATATTAAATGATAAAATTAAAAAATAATTAAGAACCAAAGCAAATAACCAATTTAGAAACAAAATAATTGCATTGTAGCATACCACATTGCAAGTGTCTAACTCTTCATAGTAAAAGAAATAGTAAAAAACACTTCTCATTTAATTATATCTGTTAAATATTAATTGTTAATGTTAATAATTGATGTAACAATATGACTTGTGAGCTGGTACCGATAAGGTCACCCCCCAGCAAAGATGAATAGGCTAACCTTGAAAGATGTGTAGCTTAATTGGTCAGGTTCTGGATTTGCTCTCTATAAATTACTAATTTAAGTTCTACGAACCTCAGGGCTACTAGAGGTTTATATGGTCGTTAACTCCAGAGTCCGTAGAATTAGTCAACATGTACGCAAGGTGGCTCAAATATCCATGTTAATTTTTTTAAAAAATTAAGCTACTACGTAGAGAAATGGCTCACACTTTGTATTTTATTTTTCAAACTAACAGTTATCTTAAGAGGATTAACTAATTAAAATAAAATAAAATACAATTGAAGGTAACTTCACTATTCACCTCAAGTACTTTCACTTGAAAAATGCTTTGATATATTTTTTTTCAATTTCAATCTTAATATTAGATTTATTTGAGATTAAGTTTTATAATTTGTTTTAATTTATTTTTTATAGGGTAATCTCAGTCTACTAACGTGGGTTATGAGTTTGACTTACTAGAGTTTATTTGATTTTTTATATAATTTTATCTTTTAACATTAAATTGATTGGAAATTAAATTTTATAATTTATTTCGATTTTTTTATATAAAATTATTCTAATTTTTTAATTAACAAAAAACTAAAATAGCATCGATGTGAATTAATTGTTCATCTCCTCGCAAAACACAGTTAATTAGAACAGTGATTTGATAATATTTTTAGGTTTTAACTATTTTTTTTAATTTTATTATTTAATATTAAATTCACTAGAAATTAATTTTTAAATTCACCTTAATTTTCTCTGTATAAGATTGTGCAAATGCCATGAAAGGGATGGTTGGGCTCATGTTTGTTTAACATCCAGTAGAGTTGAGCATGATTCAGATTTAGCCGAGACATTTGGCTTTGGTTCCTGTTTGCTAAGGATTGTTTTTGCTGGGATGGTATCATTTTTATGTGCTATTTCCATGGGAATCATTCTTTATTTGTTGCAGATTATTGCAGTAATCATTCTTTCCTGCCAACTATATCCTTTTAGGCCCTCTTCCCCCGCATATATATATATATATATATATATATTTTAAATTTGCTGTCCTCCATACATTCCCTTTGTTTTCTTTCCGGTTTTCTCCCTACTGAATTCTCTTTCTTTTTTGCCATTGCTGGTGTTTTTTGTCGTGTTTATTAAGGTTGGATGGTGTTCTTCAGCTGCTTTCTTGCTCAATGATGAAGCCTGCTGGTTTTCTATTTAAAAAAGATTTGGCTTTTGTTTCTTCTATTTGTGTATTTTTTGAATTTTTTGTGCTTATGGTGTTCCACGGATATTGATCTTGCTCCTGTAATGGAAACATGCGATTAGTAAAAAAAAAAAACAAAAAATATAAAATATAACAAGAAAAATCAAACAAAAAAAAACTGATTAAAAAACCAAAAAAGAGGTCAATTTGGTTTGGTTTAAAGCTTCTAAATCCAATTGAACTGAGCTAAAAAATGCATTAACTTAACATGGAATAAATATAAAATTTTCTTGTAAAGATCCAACTTTAAAATTCGTTGTCATATATAGTTGCATGCCCCCTTCCCCCTCTTCATCCTTCTCTCTCAATCTTTTCCACAGCAGATCACTCATAAAAGTTTATATTTTTCTTAATTTATAAAAAAGAAAAGATTCACTGTTTGGATAAGTTTTTCTTGCAATAATTTTTTGTGATTACATTTATATATATATTGTTCGGTTAGGTTCATATCTTCTTTATAAATTTATTTTGGTTGATTTTTATTTTTAAAAAATCAATCGCATAAAAAATCCCATTAAAAAATTGATAGGTTTTACTAGTTTTTGGTAGGAAAAACTAAATCAAACCAAACCACACTAAAACTAATTGGGTTAAACTAGTTTCCAGTTAAGTCTAATTATATATATATATATATATATATATATATATATATATATATATAAAATTTGGTTTCGTTGAATTTTTTATAAAATATAAACCGCATCGAAAATACTGACTCCTGGCTCTTTCTCTGGATTTTTTCATGCAGTTCTTAAGAAGTTGTGACGCCTTGACTTTTTCTGCACATTTTTGTCTCTCTTGTTTGCTGTGTGTATAGTGTTACATTGCTTCTTTTTTTTTTCTTTTATAATGTCGGTGTTCGGGTCAGTTTGCACGTACTTTGATTTATCTTATAGGCCTTAAAGTTAACGATTAGTAAGCCTTCAGTAGTCATTATATAATAATCACATGACTCAAATCTGAAACTAGATAGAAAATAAATTCTTTAATTTTAATTTTTTACCACTACACCATCCTGAGATGATTGTCTTTTTTATTTGAGTTGTGTTAGTTTTTCCAGATTGTCGCTATGTAACTGTTCTTGTACGCTTTTAATGGAGTGAATTTTACGTAAATAATTAACATTAACAAAACTACTAAAAGAGGCAGTAGGTTTTCCTAGCTATTTTACTATTTATATAAACAGCTGTCACCTTTTTTTTATTTTTAAATGTGGAATTACCACTTCTCCTTCAAATGGTTAATTAATGATTCTCATGGTCTAAGATTCATGTGAGTATATCTACCATTCTATCTTTAAAAAGGCCACCCATCAGTCGTCTATTCATGAATAAATATTTGGTAACGTTGTTTATGACTGGCAGATCAGCTTCACACGTGCATTCAAGCGTCGTGTGGTATATGCAAATGCAAATCATGACCACATCCTTTTCCTTCCTCAAATTTGCTTTTGAATCATGGATACCTTCCATGCTTGAATTCAACAGTCACCAATTATTTTTTTCTTATGAACATCCATGATTACTATAGTTTCTGGATTGACTGGCGTGTTTTGTTGTCCTTTCATGAACATTAGCAAGAAATTACTCCCTATTTACGTCTCAGATATGTAAATATTGTATCCCTTTGAAAAGATGAAGTTGGCAAATGAATTATCTTAGGTATCAGAATAGAACCACCATATGCATATGATGCCAAATTTCCACTGGGATGAGCTACTTGGCTTCGCCTTGCTTTCCTCTAAATTTACAAATTGCATGACCATTGCTGAGTGTGCCTCAAATCTTACAGATTTTGTTGCCTGTTCACTCTATTGAGGCTCATGTTGAGATTTAATAGATACAAGGCATGTTGGATTTATATTCTTATGCTGTCAATAAAGAAAAAACCAGGCTGAGATTGGTCTAATAAAGGTACTTGAGGAATTATGTGTGTCATTTATTTCTCCTTGGGAAATATTAAAGAAGAATTAAGGCCTCAAATATACATTTTGGAGTGAGGTATTAGTTTCAAAAAGGAAGAAAGAAAGAATGACCAAGACTTTGAGGCATGAAAACAACCTTCTAAACAAAAAAACCGACTTTTTCCTGTGGGTGAAGCGGTGATTGTCAATGGTGCTTAGGTTCTGCACTTTGAAGATTATTGAATAATAAAGTGTTGTAACTTTTATGAAGGTTCTTCATGAACCATTGAATTCCTGGTCAAAGGCAGGTTAAGGTAATCATCATGAAGTGGAATAGCCTTGAAGGCCATTGGTCTCCTTTTCAATTTGCTCCTCACAGCTGCATAGTTTGAAAACTTTCCTGTGAGTTGGATAGGCAATCTATATCAGTCTATTAAAGTCAAATTGTATTCCTGAGTTTTACATTACCTTCTTCTTTCCTGAGTACTTTTATTGCTGCTTGTTTTTTCTGATCCTTGTGTTTGCAATGATACGTCTGCTTTCTTTGTCAGCAAACTCGATAAACTTTTGCAGAACTGCTCATTGACAATGATGATATGAACTCAGTAATAGTCATTATGCTGCATATCTAATCAACACTCATTGTTTTTGCAAGAAAGTGACATAATGCAACTTATCAGAATTCTTTCATACCTCTTTGTACAATCTTAGATCCCCTACTGATTTTGATATTTCTACAACGCAATTCATGGGAGCAACCTCAATCACCTGACATTTGACACGGAATCATTAGACTGTTATTGATGTTAGACTCCTGAATAAATCCTAAAGCTGTGTGGAACATTTTACCTCTGCTGATAGGTCATAATATGATCTGGTACATCTTTTCATCTTTAGTTTTTGATTCATTTTCATCTGATATGATACAGTATAGTCATTAGTCACTCTGTAATGGAGAAGATCTCTCTAGATGAAGACCCAGTAATCTAATGAGTTTTTACCTTGGAATTTTTCATCCTTTCGACTGACAGACTCACATCCAATGCAGCAACTTCAATTTTCCTTATTGTCTCATGAACTGAATGTTCAGACCCTAGCCTGGTTTTCTGCTTCTTGTCTTCCTAGGAAAGAGAGGAGATCGATTGAAATTCACAAATGAACAAAGGAAGTTTGCAGTAATTAAATTCAAGTTCTGATTATAGACTTGCCTGTTCTTCAAAGAGACCAGATAAATCAAGGTCATGGGACATTGCTATCAATTGGAAAGCGTTTATGAAACTTGAGGATTCAGGGGTCTCTGTTTCTGAGGCAGTGTCCTGCTTAGAGTTTCAGGTATTCAGGTGAAATCATAAAACTTGCTGTCATTTACTGTTTATGGAAATTTACCTCATCTGCATCAAAAGCAGCATTAACATCATCCAGGAAGATTTTCTCGTCGCTTTCATATCCACAAGAAGGCACGTAATCTATCCGAAACCATTCATCTTCAATGATCTCTGGTATTGTTATTCTCTGCAATGAAGGATGATGGCATTGTTTTCTTTGTTATGATCTTAGTATTTGTTAAAGCATAAAATCTTTCCTTGGATATACCTTTCTGGGATTTGGATCTAATATTCTTGATATTAGCTTCCTCTGATTTTTTGTAAACCACAGTGGACAGGTGTATTCAGCTGTAGATATCTTTACACAAACAGGGTCATCAATGGAGTGATTTCTTTCTCACTTGGGAGAGAGAATTAACAGTGCACATATAGAAAATAATACCTTCTTATATAACATTATGAGGTTACGTTCGTCAAATGGTAGATATCCTGACAGTAGTTCGAAAAGGATTATCCCACAGGACCAAACATCTGCAGCTGCTCCTTCATAACCCTTATTTGCAATAAGCTGCTTAGAAGAAAATCACCATTAGCTATAGTGGTGAGGAGAATTGAGGTGCAAGTTTCTAAACTATTCCCTAGCCCTCAACCTCCCTTGTTTTCTCAGATGTTACCAGCTGAGAATGATTTTCAGGAATTTGGTAGAACAGGAAAGTTACTTCTTACCTCAGGTGCTACATAGCATGGAGACCCACAGGCTGTCGTTAGCATGCTAGCAGGCTGTCGATCATATATGCAACCAATGTTAATGGAATTGTACGAACTAACTTTGCAAATAAATAAATAAGAATAGAAGAAAGATTGCTAGACTTTCAGTACCTTGTGAAATGCACTTAGTCCGAAGTCGGAGACTTTCAGATTTCCTTTGCTGTCCAGAAGTAAGTTTTCTGGCTGTACACAAGATGTTCATTAATTTGTGTAAATACTTTGTAGATAATTGACAAATAATGCGAAGAACATTGTATATTATACCTTTAAATCTCTGTGATAAACTCCTCTGGTATGGCAATAGTCCACTGCATCTATCAATTGATGAAAGATTTTTCTTGCTTCTGATTCATTTAGTTTCTTGGCATACGACTGAGTAAACAGTGTGTGAACAGGATTAGAAATGTCAAATGAAACACTTACTCTAGGAATTGCAGATGCTGCTACTTGGATAATCCTTACCAGCTTGTCTGCAAGTTGTCCTCCTGAGATATATTCCATTACCATATAAATCTTTGTCTTTGATCCGATAACCTGTAATTGTAATTCAACACCAATAAGTATTGAGAAAGAGCTTTCCGACTTGCCGAGTTGAAGTTTAGTTGAGGCCACGTGACACCACATGAAACTAGCTAACGTACCTCGTGTATCCGTACGATGTTAGGGTGATGGAGGAGTTTCATAGTTCTTATCTCCCTTTGTACCTGGAATTAGTTTTAACTCCGATATATTAGAAAGAAGCATGTTTGGTTTTGTTAGTGATCAAGACCTTACTCCAGGAAAGTGGAGAGATTCACCTGATTCTTGAGATCGCTTTGCATGACCATGTTCTTATCCATGATCTTGATCGCAACCTGATGGCCATTGGTGGTGTCTACAGCATGCTTAACCTTTGCAAATGTTCCCTCTCCGATTGTTCGACCTACCTGGTACTTACCAAGTTTATTTCCGTATGCCATATTTTATGACAAAATATCGACTCCTTTCTCCTTCTTCTTCAGCTAATAACAACTGTTCCTTCTCTAGCTTCTGCAAAATGTTCCTCCCTTGTTTTTTCTACTGATATGGATCACGAGCACCTGCACCTCTTGCAAATGTTTCTCAATATCCTCTTTGCTTGAAACCGGTGGCTAAGCGATTAATTTGATTGAGAATGGAGGTTGACTCGTGCTCTTCTTCCCAGCAACTACCATTTACATGGCTCTCAATATTTCTCATGTCTGTTTTCAGAAGGAAAGTATCCGTCTCTGGCACAAATTTTTCTTTCCTTCTATATAAACGCATGTGTATATTTGTTGAAGGCTTAGAATAAGTTTCTCTCATGGAAGAAACGATGACTTCTTGTTAGTTGGCTTGTCGGTTGACTCTGTTTTGAATGGTAAGTTAGCAGTTGCTGTAACATGTACAGTCTTAAATATACTTACTTGTGGTATGGTCACGTCTTGCTGGTTTGGAAAATACGTAAACGTCCACCCAAATTATGGCAGCCCTTCACTTCAGTTTTGGATTTGGATCGTAGCCGTTTTATTTTACTTCATATAATTGAAATAGGAAGAATTATTCAAATTTTAATTTTCCATCCGACCCATTAAATGGGTTCTCGAAAGACAAGAACAATTTCATTTTTATCAGCTATTTCGATGCGTCATTGATGTCGCATTTTCTTCATTCACTGACATCATATTATATGCATGCATGTAACGAAGGGCGGAGGGGGGGCATAGAAGGCAAAGATGGGCTGTAGCCCAGGTTAAAAAAAAAAAAAAATAGATCCTAAAAAAAAACCTAATAACTCACCTTAAAAAAACTCCACCTTCTCCCTTTACCAAAAAAAAATCAAATAAAAAAAGCCATGTTTTGCTAGG
>Ga0325402_1007269_pt1 | contig 10501 bp, 5 predicted proteins | sample PopdelMetagenome_22_FD_207212 | JGI IMG/M metagenome (GOLD analysis project Ga0325402, IMG submission 207212) | Populus deltoides microbial communities from Bellville, Georgia, United States - Xylem-PdKOR-R3 | ecosystem: Host-associated > Plants > Phyllosphere > Stem > Wood/Secondary xylem... | reverse complement strand
TGCTGTGCTGTGCTTTTAGTCTCTTTTCTCTCTCTCTCTAAATTTTTGAAAGGATTGTGAAGTGCATTTTTGTCAGACATACTGTTCATTTTCACCCTCCAACCTTATTCAAATCTGTATGAATCTCTTTGGATTTTTTTTAGCCATTTGAATATGGCATTTACCATTTCACTTTCATTTAGCTTTCTGCTTAAGAATGTGCCGAACATGCATAAGTTAGGTTCTTGAATGATCTTTACAACAGGCCATCACAGCTTTAAAGAAAGGGGCTTACTTGCTCAAGTATGGAAGAAGGGGAAAGCCAAAGTTCTGTCCATTCCGTCTTTCCATTGTAAGTTTGGTCCAAGTTTTTTTTACTGATATTTGTCTCTTAATACATGCAACCCCCCCTCTCATTAACATCATTGCTTTAGTCTGACAATCAGCTCAACAAAAACTAAACCTCCATTATATTGTCCGTGCAAGAAATTTGTAATGTAAGTTAATTTATTTATGAGGTCGGCCCAGTTGGGCAGGGGATTAGGTTTTCTTGTAAGGTGCTGGTACATCTTTGTCTTCTACAATTTAATCCTTTTTTTCCCTTTTTTTTCATTTAGGGCGCACCCAGCATGTTCTGATGCATATTGGTCTTTGCCTTATTTTTTAATTAGATTCTTCCTACTAGAAATTCTAAATGGTTGAATGTTCATTGCTTTCAGGACGAGTCTGTTTTGATATGGTTCTCTGGGAAAAAGGAGAAATATCTCAGACTAAGTCATGTATCTAAAATCATATCCGGGCAGCGAACAGTAAGTTCTTGGTTTGAAACTATTGTGGTTTACTTAGATACTCTTCCTTGAATTTGACGTTATTTATAGACTGCAGCTACATGCAGGCTTATAATTTTTAGAGCTACCTGTGAATCTAATGTTGTTACTCCTGCTTCTCTCTCTTTTCTTCCTTCGAAACCCCTTTGATTTAATTAGAGCATTATTAGAATGTTTAGGGAACTTTCTAAATGCAATATTACTTGTTGTCAAGAACTTATCCTGGTTGACATAGAGCTGGCTATGGTGCTCCAACAATAAAATTTTGCATCTTTAATCCACATAAACAAATGCTCACTCAGAGTAATTTTTTTTCTAATTTTTCATTGAATTTGTCCATAAAACACCATTACCGAGTGCTGGTCCAAATAAAATGGAGTCCCATTAGGGTCATCTGCAAGTGGCCCCAACTTCCACTATATCTGCCTGAAATAACCTCGAGGTTAAGGCACGCGCTTCATGGTTCAGGATTCTTGCCATTGCACCAGAGAAGAAGCCCCATTTGCTATATTTTGAAAAACTAGTGGCCCCATTAAGTATTCTCCTTTCTAACTTTCTCCCCACTTGGTGCACCACAAGAAGTCAGCTATGCTTTTCAACCAGGATCATCTGTTGCAGTATCATGACAATTCCTTCAAATTTTATTCCCATGCAATTGTTTGTGTTAGAGTAGTTTGTTTCCAAATTTCATATGTGCCATCATGAATCCACAAAAGAATTCCTCCTTATGTTTTGTACTGATTAACATGGTCCAATTTTTCCAGCCAATCTTTCAAAGGTATCCACGCCCTGAGAAGGAGTATCAGTCGTTTTCTCTTATTTACAATGACAGATCACTGGATTTGGTAAGAATTTGTTTGCTGTAGTCATTCTCTTCTATTTATGAGTTAATTTCTACTCCTATATATCCATTTGATTGTTTCCATGACTTATGTGTCATGACAGGTAGGAACAGTTTTAAACAGCTTTTTAGTTTTGAATTTATTGTAAATCTGATGATGTGATCTTTCTTACCAGATTTGCAAGGATAAAGACGAAGCTGAGGTATGGTTTAGTGGTTTAAAAGCATTAATTTCACGCAGTCATCACCAAAAATTGAGAACGGAATCAAGGAGTGATGGAATTCCATCTGAGGCAAACAGCCCTAGGACATATACTCGCAGAAGCTCCCCTCTGAATTCTCCATTTGGTAGTAATGACGGTTCGCAGAAGGTACACTTCTCTACTTTACATCTTCCCTGTGCACACCCACCTTCAATTTGTCGATGATGCAAGGGATTTTCTTTACCTTCATTCAGGATGCGGATCACCATCGCCTTCATAGTCCATACGAAAGTCCCCCCAAGAATGGTTTGGATAAAGCATTTTCTGATGTGGTATTATATGCTGTTCCCCCAAAAGGTTTTTTCCCTTCAGACTCTGCTAGTGGTTCAGTACATTCTTTATCATCTGGAGGCTCGGACAGTGTACATGGTCATATGAAGGCAATGGCAGTGGATGCTTTTAGAGTTAGCCTATCAAGTGCTGTTAGCTCATTGAGCCAAGGTTCTGGTCATGATGATGGTGGTGCGTTGGGGGATGTTTTCATTTGGGGTGAAGGAACAGGAGATGGTGTGCTAGGTGGTGGAACTCATAGAGCTGGAAGTTATTTTGGTGTAAAAATGGATTCTTTGTTTCCTAAAGCTCTGGAATCTGCAGTTGTACTTGATGTCCAGAACATTGCCTGTGGTGGACAACATGCAGCCTTAGTGACCAAGCAGGGAGAGATTTTCTCCTGGGGTGAGGAATCTGGGGGCAGGCTAGGGCATGGTGTAGATTCTGATGTTATGCATCCCAAACTTATCGATGCCCTCAGCAATACAAATATTGAGCTTGTAGCATGTGGGGAGTACCACACATGTGCTGTAACACTTTCTGGTGATCTGTACACATGGGGTGATGGAACTTATAATTTTGGTCTTTTAGGACATGGAAACGAGGTAAGTCACTGGGTTCCAAAAAGAGTGAATGGACCCTTGGAAGGCATACATGTCTCTTCCATCTCTTGTGGACCCTGGCATACTGCAGTGGTGACCTCTGCTGGGCAACTATTCACTTTTGGTGATGGCACATTTGGTGTTCTGGGTCATGGAGATCGAAAAAGCATTTCATTACCAAAGGAAGTGGAATCGCTCAAGGGGCTCCGCACTGTCCAAGCTGCCTGTGGTGTTTGGCATACTGCTGCAGTCATAGAAGTTATGGTTGGAAATTCAAGTTCCAGCAATTGCTCTTCAGGGAAACTGTTTACCTGGGGAGATGGAGATAAAGGTCGACTTGGGCATGGTGACAAGGAAGCAAAGTTGGTTCCTACATGTGTTGCTGCTCTTGTTGAACCCAATTTTTGCCAAGTTGCATGTGGACATAGTCTGACAGTTGCACGAACCACCTCTGGCCATGTGTATACAATGGGCAGTCCTGTTTATGGTCAGTTGGGCAATCCACTAGCTGATGGAAAGCTCCCAACTCGTGTTGAAGGAAAACTCTCCAAGAGTTTTGTTGAGGAAATTGCTTGCGGGGCTTATCATGTTGCAGTCTTAACTTCAAAAACTGAAGTTTACACCTGGGGCAAGGGAGCAAATGGAAGACTAGGTCACGGAGATACAGATGATAGAAATTCCCCATCATTGGTGGAGGCCCTGAAAGACAAACAAGTAAAAAGTATTGCTTGTGGTACTAGTTTTACTGCAGCTATCTGCCTTCATAAGTGGGTCTCTGGTGTTGATCAGTCTATGTGTTCTGGCTGCCGCCTACCATTTAACTTCAAAAGGAAGCGACATAATTGTTATAATTGTGGACTAGTTTATTGCCATTCATGCAGCAGCAAGAAGTCTCTCAAGGCTTCAATGGCACCAAATCCAAACAAAGCTTACCGTGTCTGTGATAATTGCTATAACAAACTAAGAAAAGCAATTGAGACTGATGCTTCTTCTCAATCTTCTGTGAGTAGGAGAGGCAGTGTCAATCAAGGGCCAAGCGAGTTTATTGATAAAGATGAGAAGTTGGACTTCAGGTCTAGTGCACAACTAGCTAGATTTTCATCAATGGAATCCTTGAAGCAAGCAGAAAGCCGATCTAAGAGAAACAAAAAACTTGAATTCAATAGCAGCAGGGTGTCACCTGTTCCAAATGGAGGCTCCCAGTGGGGAGCGCTTAATATTTCTAAATCTTTTAATCCTATGTTTGGTTCATCAAAGAAGTTTTTTTCTGCTTCTGTTCCTGGATCAAGAATTGTTTCTCGAGCAACATCACCAATATCTAGACGACCTAGCCCCCCTCGATCAACAACGCCGACCCCAACTCTGGGTGGACTTACCTCACCAAAAATTGTTGTGGATGATGCTAAAAGGAAAAATGAGAGCCTTAACCAAGAGGTTATTAAATTAAGAGCACAGGTATGTACTTTCGTTCTTTTCAATCACATATCCATGTAATTTAGTTAATTACTAGGACTTTTCTTCTATTTTCCTTCGAAATTTGTTGAAGCATTCTGAAAGTGTATGAAATGACATATGACAAAGTGCACTAGTTTCAGTATAACCTTTTTATTTATGGTTTGTGCTAACCATATGTACTAGATACTGTTTGAAAACACAAAGGACTGCTTGTTTCAGTTTTATATTTTTCTCAATAGCTGATAATCATCAAAATGGCACCAACTTTTTTAGTTAAGCATACTCTGTTTACTGCATTCATTTTCTGCCCGGCTCTGTATTGCTGAACCTCAAATCTTCATCCAACTTTATGCCATTGTGTAGTGAATAACTTGGCTATGTGTTCTTTATCACTGGTGAAGGCCAAGAAAGACAAACAAGTAACACGAAATGCTAGTGGTTTTAATTTCACCACAGCTACCTGCCTGTATAAGTGATCTCTGATGTCGATCAGTCTATGTTTCTGGAAGCTACCTGCCATTTGATTTCAAAAGGAAACGTAGTATATAATTGCAGACTAGTTTATGGTCATTCATACAACAGGCATGACAGGGATTGACTTGGTTGTTTCTGACTAGACTATCAGCCGTTAAAATTTAACATCCTAATTATGATATTTTGGCATTTCAGCCTAAGAGCACCTAAGATTAAAATCTCTGGTATTTCAGTGTTTTCATTTGCTTGGTTGTTTTGCTTGTTCGTTATTATACCTTATGGAATTGGTCTCTTAGGTGGAAAGTCTTACTCGAAAAGCCCAGCTTCAAGAAGTTGAGCTGGAAAGAACAACCATGCAGCTGAAGGAAGCAATAGCCATTGCAGGAGAAGAGACTGCTAAATGCAAAGCAGCAAAAGAAGTGATCAAGTCTCTTACTGCACAAGTAAGATGGATTTCATCTTCATCAGTATGATTGACTATGGATTGCTTAAACATACCTAGATTTTCTTTTACTTGGTTTATGCTCTCTTTGTTGTTTTTAATCGGGTTTTCTCATTTCCTAGTTGTAGAAATTAACCGTTCTTTATAGGAGCTCGTGGAATGCAACTTTGAACTCGTGAAAATGCAGATAAATGCTGTTTTGAAAATATCGATTTGAAAATTGAATGCTTGCATGCTTTGCTTTATCATAACTAGCATGAAAACAATTGTCTATTGTACTTGCAACAAGAAGTAGTTTAACAATGCTCAGTTGGATAGTCGCTAATCATGCCCGCTTGTAGCAACTTTATGTTAATGATGCATCTTTTGCTGATGATTAATTTTGTTTTATATGCTTAATAGTTAAAAGAGATGGCTGAAAGGCTACCTGTGGGAATGGGCCGAAGCATCAAATCACCTTTGTTTACTTCATTTGGATCCAGTCCTACTTCCAATGATGTTTCTACTATTGACCGTTTGAATGGTCAAATCACATGCGAAGAACCAGACACGAATGGATTGCATAACCAGTTGCTTTTGAATGGTTCAAGCATCACCAGCAACCGCATTGCAGGTCACAACAAACAAGGCCATTTGGAAGCAACAACAAAAAATGGAAGCAGAACCAAAGAAGGTGAATCGCGACATGAAGCTGAATGGGTTGAGCAAGATGAGCCCGGTGTATATATAACACTCACCTCCCAACCTGGAGGTATCAGGGATCTTAAGCGAGTGCGCTTCAGGTGCGTTGTTCTCAGGCCAGGTTGGCTATCCAAATCTTACCCAAATGTCTCTGATCAATTAGATTGTATAGTCAGTGGCTACATGCCCAGGCTCACACTTCTAATAGCATATTGCCCATTTGTCTCTATTACATTCTAACTTGCCATAAAGCAGGTTCTTGTTTTAGTGCGGTTGCTTAATTCAGCTTCCGCCTTCAACTTGAAAACACTTTGATAGCAGTCTCATCCCACAATTGAGTTGTGATGGAAAGACATTAGACAAGTATTGGTCCAATCAACCTTGCATTCTTTTCTTGCATATGCCATGGAACAAATCTGGAGGTCCCTTCATGTTTTTTTTTTGATAAAAATCATAACCATACAGTTTCCCGGTAATTTGTGACATCTTAATTGAGTTCTAGAAATGAATTCGATCATGGTTCCAGTGGTGCAGTTTTAAATTTTGATCAAATTTATAAATGCAGTCGAAAGCGGTTCAGTGAGAAACAAGCAGAACAATGGTGGGCAGAAAATAGGGCAAGGGTATATGAACAGTACAATGTGCGTATGATTGACAAGTCAAGTGTTGGTGTTGGGAGTGAGGATTTGACTCATTAGCATGCACAAACAATCTCTGTAGATGAAACCCAGATTGTTTTCCAGTTCTGCACTTCACTTAAAGGATGGGCATCTCCACGCTAATTAGATCTGTCTTCCATCCTTCTAATGAGTTTAGAAAAGCAAGCAGCAAGTATTGGTGTAAGAGGGAGCTCTTGAAAATTTTATTTCTGTCTTTTTTTTTAGTCTTTTTCCACTGTGTTTTGAATTTTTTCATGTTTCCAATTTTTTCCCTATATGTACGTTGTTTGGGGAGTTGACGTTGAGAAATGTAAATTCTTAGTAGGTTGCTGCTCATGTTTAAGAAAAAAAGCAGATGCCATGTAAATTCATAAGAGAACGTACTACAGAAATTTTCTTTCAACTGGTTCATGAATTCAGCTCAGGTTTGTTGCTAGTAGATGCCATGCACATTCATATTTGAATGTCTCTTCAGATTTGTCTTATTTTAGTTCAAGTTTCTAAGAATCTAAGATCATGATTTATTGTAAGTCTCAAGTATATCACTAATGAAATTGATGAAACTCTTTGCAATTCATCCTAAATTTGAGTTTGAGCTTCTGGGCACGCTTATCCTTTTTGTTATTTTGTTATTAAACTTTGTTACCCACTCTTCAGTTTTATCCAAGAAAGGTCCGTCCGATGACCACCAATCATCCCTGGAAATTGCCGTTAGCCATCTTTACTGGCAATAAATGGAGATCTTCGCGGACCTTTCCATCTTTCTATTCTAATGCAAGAAAACTAGAATTTCCATGTTCATTCCAGAAAAGATGTGTAATAACACGCTCCGTAAGAGGATTGTGAGTTGCATCTGTATTCTGCACTGTCAATTGAGTTAAAAAAAAGTGACCCGGAAAAGAAAAGGGATTGATTGCTTCATTAAAATGCAGGCTTACATAGCGACCGTACGGTGCTCTTATATACAAAAGGTCAGGGATCTTACAGGCGAGGATTTGTTGCCATTAAGTTTTACCCAAATCTAACCCGAACCCAAAAAAAAGATCTAAAAATTTCATGCCCTTCGAGTTAGTCGGTATTAGTATACATTATCATCCCTACTTTTAACAAAGCCCAATTATCAGCCCACAACCATATCCTAACACAAATCCGAGGGTTGATCATCTACGGGACTTGAAGGTACTGATGGCAAAGCCCCTCGATTTTCACGTTTCTTCCCGCACAAACCTGGGTTCCCTCGTAGGAATCGTTCAGAAATGTGTCAAACTGCTTCCGTTGTGGTATGGGTCTGCTAAGGTGGTTGTGAGAGACATTGAATACAGCAAGGAAATTAAGTTGCACCATTCGTTTAGGAATCTCTCCTGAGAGATTATTTTGAGAAAGGTCCAACGAGTCGAGCTGTAGAATGCCTCCTTCAAATTTGTTGAATGGAAGATCAATGGCCATGAAGAAATCTAAGATGTTGCCAAACTCTTTATCTGTACCTTTGTTTGTTGTTGAGATCTTGTACGTATATGCTGATTGATTTGCTTCTGCTGTCTTCGTTTCTATCCATTTGGGGATGTAGTGAGTTGACAACTGACCAGAAAAATTATTTCGAGAAAGGTTAATGATGTGCAACTTCTGAAACTCAACCCTATTTCGTCACACTTCAGTATTATTACGCCATGGAACTGGTTACATCTCGAGAGGAGAACCTTCAGATTCGGAAGTGCTCTTAACCAGGAAGGAAAAACATCATTGATCCGATTGTTTCCAAGATCTTTAAACTTTACCCGTTGTTATCGTATAATCATTATAAAAACAGATTTGAAATGTTTAATGTAGCTATCATTATATTATTCTTTTCTCTTTCTAATACATCCCCTATAAAATTATCAAAATATAATTATTTTATTTTTTTATCAATTCAAAAGTCTAGACTAATGAGATATATATCCATCTTACATGTACACACCTCTCTTTTCTCATTAATTTTCAACATGAGATAGTTTTTCTCTCGTACATACACCTAACAAATCTCCTCTTATATATAAATGTCTGGAATATTTGAACATGATATCCAGAACTAATTGGAGCTTAGCTCCCATGCTCACTCATGAGAACCCGACAGAGTGATGAGAGCCCACCCACAATTATCACTCATCCAAAACCAAACCCTTAACTCTGATACCAGTTTGTTAGGGAGTTGTATAGGTTCGGGAAGATGCATTTGCCTCCATGTTTATACTGGCCTGCAAGCACAGAAGCTCACATAGAAAGATAGAAACCACCTGTAATATTCCAAAAACCTAGAGCAGTGCGTTATAGATTCATTTTATTCATAGGCATCTCTTTCTTTTTTTTCATTCCTTTTCAAAGTTGGATAGCTACCATTCATAAATATGTTCACCCAGAATTTAATAAACAAAAAAGAAGAAGATAAAGATGTGTCTAGAGATCGCTAATTAATGTGTTTAACTCTTTGTTGAAATATTTTACTTGACAAAAAAAAAAAAAACACAAAAAAAAAACACCTTAATTATTTAAAAATATCTCATATATTAAAAACGCGTAGTTGATAAGTACTAAATGTATAGACACATTTTTTTTTTTTTAAAGCCAGCACTGATATATAAAATCAACCTTCTATATAATTATTAATTAGAAAGATACTAGCATTGATATATATAGTTGATAACTAGCTGGTAAGAATTCAACTTAATATGATATTATATAATAATAAATGTAGAGAATCCTCAACAAATCCGTTGTCGTCCAGCGGTTAGGATATCTGGCTTTCACCCAGGAGACCCGGGTTCGATTCCCGGCAACGGAATTTTTGTTTTGAGAAATTTGAAGGAAGGGCAGTGTTTTTTTAATAATTAAAAAACACAACCGCATTTATTCGAACAAGGCCATGAACCTGTACAAAAAGCCGCAGCTTTCAAATTGACTGCTCCAATAATTGTTTTTTTAATAAAATTTATATCCAGCAAGATTTTTTATATTAAAGTTTTAAAGAGGTATCTTCTAAAGAAATAAATATGTAAGAGGAGGTGTTATGAATGTATTATTAAATAGATATGTATAGATTTATTATTCATATATTTCTGTAACCTATAAATAAAAATCATTTTAACATGCTGGAATAAAGATCTTTTATCTTCTCATTGTATTTGATTTTTTTCTTTATTTACTTTTTAGCTCTTTCTATTAATTTTATATTGAAAAAAATATTATTTAATAGCTGAATAATATAGTACGATAACATGATTAAAAAAAAAAAAAACATATATATACATGGTCACCACTGAATACAAACCTCAAGAAGGTTTCACTATCAGTCAATCAAATACTTGCATAAACAAGAACTCTCGCAATCCTGAAATGGCGAGGGATAGCTGTCTGGCTCGTGTAACAGCTGGCGTTGCGGTTGGAGGTGCTATTGGTGGCGCCGTAGGTAAGTTCTCACATCATAAACCCTAAAACATATTCTTGTTCTGGTTTTGATTAATATAAGCTGTTCTTGTTATCGGCATATTGTTTCTTCTGGGGACTTTAATGCCCCTAATTTGTTGTTATTTTCAATTTCTAAAGTCTATCTTTATATCTTATCATACAAACACACAAAACCCGTGAAGCCAATTGAATTAAATTAAGGCATCGCTAGGGATTATTCTCTGTTAAAAATTTTAAATTTTGGACTACCATCTGTATTATTGCTTGATTTTGGGAAGGAGGATTGAGGGACTGTTTCCTGATAATATGTGCAAAAGTTGATTTTAATGTCAATTGTTTCACTACTCTCTGGAATGTTTTAGTGAAAGAAATCCTGCATCAGAAGATGTAGACTGGTTTTAGGTGTACTATAAAGGGCATGATTTTAATGAAAAGACTGGTTTTAAGACACTGAGAGCTGCGATCGAGAGGACTTGTGATTTCAGGAGTTGTGCAGATGAGTTTTTGTTACAAGATGGTATTGGATGGAAGTCATGGGATAGTTTGCAAAATGGGGACGCCCTTGAT
>Ga0325402_1007268_pt1 | contig 10503 bp, 7 predicted proteins | sample PopdelMetagenome_22_FD_207212 | JGI IMG/M metagenome (GOLD analysis project Ga0325402, IMG submission 207212) | Populus deltoides microbial communities from Bellville, Georgia, United States - Xylem-PdKOR-R3 | ecosystem: Host-associated > Plants > Phyllosphere > Stem > Wood/Secondary xylem... | reverse complement strand
GCAGAGACCACTACCAATTATCAACCAGAAGAAAATTCTGCAGATTCTGAAAAAACAGAGTTCTCTTTTCAGTAGCTTTCTGAAAAGAGAGCTTGTCTTGATAATTATAATACATACTTGTATCACAGTGAGGTTTAGAAAACAAACATTGATATATTATCTCTTAATTAGCCTTAGTTGAAAGCTTGTGCTTCTAAACTTGTGAAAGGTAGAGTTCCGGCAGAAGGAAAAGGAAAGATGACGGATGGCAAGTAAAAGTCGGTGTTCAAAAAAATTGAAAAGTGGAAGTGGGGATAATTTCGTGCAACAATATCCTTTACACATTGCTATTATCAAAGAATCACTATAAACTTAAAAGCTTAATAATTTTATATTATTGCTAAAACATCTTTTCAAGTGAATATTTTTCATTATTTTGTTTTATATTTTTTTTTTGTGGAATTGATTTTTTTTTTGTGGAATTGATTTTTTTTTGAATTATAATGTAAATGATTGGAACCATGGAATCTGAAGTTAAATTTATGGTGAAATCTTTGTTCGTGTTCAGCATCAATTTTTTGCCTCGTCAGAACGATGGCCACATTTCTTGGGTCCAAATGGAATCTGAACATTGAGAAGTAAGTAATAATGCATCTTTAAGATTTATAGTCAAGTCTTTGTTCATGTAATTCAGCATCTTGTGTTCCATTATGTCGATCTTTTGCATTGTCAAGCAGAGAAAAATTAATAAAGCCTTCTGCGCTTGTATTCAGAATATATTATTTATGCTATTCTCCCGTGAAAAGTCTTGGCTATGAAATTCTTGAAAGTCGAATATCAAATTATTACTTAAAATAGAACAAGGATAAGGATGGTGAGATTCGAACTCGTGATCTTTTGATTGACAATGCTTTAATACCATATTAAAGAACCATCTCAACTTGTAAAAATTTAAACTGTTAAGTGAGATCCCAATATATAATTTATATTATTCTTCAATATATAATATCACACTTTGACATGTTTATGTAAAGATAAATGGAGCACATATTTTAGTATAATTAAAAGTCTAAACAGAAATTTTTTTCAGGATTTTTAAGGAAAAGATTACTCTCCTAATCAGAAACAATATTGATAGTCTGATATAAATTAAACCACATAGTTGATTTTGCTCACTTGGCAACAGTCTGGTGGCGTATGCACTCCCTCAACATTACACCATAGTGCAAAGCCATATCTGTGTTTTCATAACTAAAGAAGCAAGATACCGTAATTAGAAGATCCCAAGAAGTAAAGTTTGTTAAATAATATTTATGTAGTCTTATTTATTAAGGGTAGAATAGTACTTTCAGTTTAACCTATATATACTTTATTTGTATTTAGGTTAAGACCAGACACTCATAATAAACAGATCATTCAGAATTCTAGCTTCCTTTTCATGTTTCATCTTAATTATTTTAACATGTTATCAGAGTTGATTTTATGCAACGACGCTTAATCCCAAACACAAGCTCGCGAATCCAACTTTTTTGGAGTGAGATTTTGTCTTCCGCTTCTGCAAAAATTTGGTATTTCATTAGTTTCTGCAATTATTTTGGTATTTCTTCTTCCCTTCAGCTTTTGCAATTTGGTATTTGCATTCAGTTTCTGCAAATTTGCTTTGTGTTTTGGAGTAATTGTATAATTTTAAGAAGATATTTGTTTAGTTTCTGCAATTTAGTATTTTGTTTTCCGCTGCTTTTGCATTTTGGTTCTCTGTGATTGTTGATTATGGCTACTGAAAGCGATGATTCGCTTCAGTCTGTGAGTGTGAGGTTGGATGAGAAGAACTATTCGTATTGGAGCTATGTAATGAGAAATTTTCTTAAGGGTAAGAAGATATGGGGGTATGTTAGTGGAACTTATATGATACCTAAGAATATTGAGGAGGGAGATGCTGTTTTGATAGATACATGGGAAGCAAATAATGCAAAGATCATTACTTGGATCAACAGTTCTATTGAGCATTCGATAGGTATGCAGTTGGCGAAGTATGAGACAACAAAAGAGATTTGGGATCATCTGCAAAGGTTATTCACACAATCAAATTTTGCAAAACAGTATCAATTAGAGAATGACATACGAGCTCTTCATCAGAAGAATATGAGTATTCAAAAGTTTTATTATGCTTTGACAGATCTTTGGGATCAATTGGCTCTTACAGAATCGGTAGAATTAAAGGCATGTGGTGCCTATATTGAGCGTAGAGAGCAGCAACGATTGGTACAGTTTTTAACAGCACTTCGCAGTGATTTCGAAGGACTTAGAGGTTCAATTCTACATCGTTCTCCACTGCCTTCTGTTGACTCTGTTGTCAATGAGTTATTGGCTGAAGAAATACATCTTCAGTCTTATTCTGGAAAGGGAATCCTTTCTGCTTCAAATCCTTCGGTGCTAGCAGTACCTTCTAAGCCATTCTCTAATCATCAGAACAAGCCTTACACAAGGGTTGGCTTCGATGAGTGCAGTTTCTATAAGCAGAAAGGTCATTGGAAGGCTCAGTGTCCTAAGTTGAGACATCAGAATCAAGCTTAGAAGTCTGGCGGCCAGTCATAATCTAATGCTCATAGACCACCTCAGGGTTATAAACCACCACACCACAATACCGTAGCAGTAGCTTCTTCAGGCTCCATTACAGATCCTAATACTTTGGCTGATCAATTTCATAAGTTTCTCTCCTTGCAGCCACAAGCAATGTCCGTTTCTTCTTCCATAAGTCAGTTGCCTCATTGTTCCTTAGGTATGTCACACTCTGAATGGGTCTTGGATTCTGGTGCTTCCCATCATATGTCTCCAGTTCTTCATCTTTTACCTCTGTGTCCCCTTTGTCCTCCATTCCTGTTATGAATGCTGATGGCACTCCTATGCCCTTAGCAGGTGTTGGTTTTGTTGTCACACCTCATTTGTCTCTCCCTAATGTTTATCTTATTCCAAAACTCAAATTGAATCTTGCGTTTGTTGGTCAAATATGTGATTCTAGTGATTATTTAGTCATATTTTCTAGTTCTTTTTGTTGTGTACAGGATCTGCAGTCTCAGAAACTGATTGGGACAGGCCGTAAGGAGAATGAACTATATATTTTAGATGAGTTAAAAGTGCCAATTGCTGCTGCTGCTATTACTACTGTTGATTTGTCTTCCTTTCGTTTGAGTTTTTCATCTTCTAGTTTTTATTTATGGCATTCCCGTCTAAGTCATGTTTCATCTTCTCATTTGAGATTTTTGGCATCCACAGGAGCTTTAGAAAATTTGAAAACTTGTGACATTTCTGATTGTAGTGGATGTAAACTGGCAAAATTTTCCGCTTTACCTTTTAATTGAAGTATTTCTGTTTCTTCTTCACCATTTGATTTAATTCATTCTAATGTATAGGGACCTTCTCCTATTGCCACAAAAGGAGGGTCTCAATATTATATCTCTTTTATTGATGATCATACTCGTTATTATTGGGTTTATTTAATGAAACATTGTTCTGAATTCTTTGAGATATATGCAGCTTTTCGAGCTCTTATCAAAACTCAATATTCTGTTGTGATCAAATGCTTTAGGTGTGATTTGGGTGGGGAATACACCTCTAATAAATTTTTCCAATTGCTTGCCTTAGATGGAACCATCCACCAAACTTCATGTACAGATACTCCTGAGCAAAATGGTGTGGCTGAAAGAAAACATAGACACATTGTCGAAACTACTCATTCTCTCTTGTTGTCTACTTTTGTTCCTAGTGAGTTTTGGGGAGAAGTTGTTCTTACTGTTGTAAGTTTGATTAATACGATTCCATCTTCTCATAGTTCGGGTCTATCTCCTTTTGAAAAGTTATATGGGTATGTCCCTGATTATTCATCATTTAGAGTCTTTGGTTGTACTTGTTTCGTTCTTCATCCTTATGTAGAACACAGTAAGTTATCCTCTCGATCCGCTATTTGTGTCTTTCTAGGTTATGGTAAAGGTAAAAAAGGGTATCGTTGTTTTGATCCAATAACTCAGAAACTTTATTTGTCTCGTCATGCTATCTTCCTTGAGCATATACCTTTCTTTTCTATTCCATTCACTACTCATAGCCTGACTAAAACTGATCTTATTCATATAGATCCCTTTTCTGAGGATTCTGGTAATGATACCTCTCCCCATGTTCGATCAATTTGTACTTATAACTTTGCAGGTACTGGTACTTTACTCTCTGGCACACCTGAAGCTCCATTCTCATCTACAGCCCCTCAAGCTTCATCTGAGATTGTGGATCCACCTCTACATCAGTCTATCCGCATTCGTAAGTCCACAAAACTACCAGATTTTGCTTATTCTTGTTATTCTTCATTATTAACTTCCTTTTTAGCTTCTATTCATTGTCTCTTTGAGCCCTCTTCCTATAAAGAGGCAATTCTTGATCCGCTTTGGCAACAAGCTATGGATGAGGAACTTTCTGCTTTGCATAAGACAGATACTTGAGATTTGGTTCCTATACCTCCTGGTAAGAGTGTTGTTGGTTGTTGTTGGGTGTATAAGATCAAGACTAATTCTGATGGGTCTATTGAGCGATACAAAGCTAGGCTGGTTGTAAAAGGATACTCATAACAGTATGGTATGGATTATGAGGAGACATTTGCCCCGGTTGCAAAAATGACTATTATTCATACTCTTATTGTCGTAGCTTCGATTCGTCAGTGGCATATTTCTCAGCTTGATATTAAAAATGCCTTCTTGAATGGAGATCTTCAAGAAGAAGTTTATATGACACTCCCTCCTGGTATTTCACATGACTCTGGATATGTTTGTAAGCTTAAGAAAGCATTATATGGTCTCAAACAAGCACCCCGTGCTTGGTTTGAGAAATTCTCTATTGTGATCTCGTCTCTTGACTTTGTTTCTAGCAGTCACGATTCTACTCTTTTTATTAAGTGCACTGATCCAGGTCGTATCATTCTATCTTTATATGTTGATAACATGATTATTACTGGTGATGACATTGATGGTATTTCAGTCTTGAAGACAGAGTTGGCTAGACGATTTGAAATGAAGGATTTGGGTTATCTTTGATATTTCCTGGGTATTAAGGTAGCATACTCACCTAGAGGTTACCTGCTTTCTCAGTCGAAATATGTTGCAGATATTCTTGAGCGGGCTAGACTTACTGATAACAAGACTGTAGATACTCCTATTGAGGTCAACGCGAGGTACTCTTCTTCTGATGGTTTACCTTTGATAGATCTTACTTTATACCACACTATTGTTGGGAGTTTGGTATATCTCACCATTACTCGTCCAGATATTGCATATGCTGTTAATGTTGTTAGTCAGTTTGTTACTTCTCCTATTATTGTTCACTGGGCAGCTGTTCTTCGTATTTTGCAATATCTTTGGGGTACAGTTTTTCAGAGCCTTTTACTTTCATCCACCTCTTCCTTGGAGTTGCGTGCATACTCTGATGCTGATCATGGTAGTGATCCCACAGATCGCAAGTCTGTTACCGGGTTCTGTATCTTTTTAGGTAATTCTCTTATTTCTTGGAAGAGCAAGAAACAATCTATTGTTTCTCAATCATCCACCGAAGCAAAATATCATGCCATGACATCTACTACCAAAGAGATTGTTTGGTTACGTTGGTTACTTGCTGATATGGGAGTTTCCTTTTCTCATCCTACTCCTATGTATTGTGACAACCAGAGTTCTATTCAGATTGCTCACAACTTGGTTTTTCATGAGCGAACTAAGCACATTGAGATCGATTGTCATCTTACTCATCATCATCTCAAGCATGGCACCATTGCTTTACCTTTTGTTCCTTCTTCCTTGCAGATTGCAGATTTCTTTACCAAGGCGCATTCCATCTCTCGTTTTCGTTTTCTGGTTGGCAAACTCTCGATGCTTGTAACTGCCGCATTGTGAGTTTGAGGGGAGATGTTAAATAATATTTATGTAATCTTATTTATTAAGGGTAGAATAGTACTTCAGTTTAACCTATATATACTTTATTTGTATTTAGGTTAAGACCAAACATTCATAATAAACAGATCATTAAGAATTTTAGCCTACTTTTCGTGTTTCATCTTAATTAAACAAAGTTCACATGACAAAACCATTTAAAAATTCTGTAAACAGCCATCCTCTTACATTATAGAAATCTAAAAAAAAAAAAAGAGAACAGCTGAATACAACTTCCAGACATCCAAGAAGAAGAAAGGTATCACTTGTGAAACAGATCACTAATGGCATCTTGAAACAGAGAATGGATGGTCAACAAAATATATATGTTATAATTAAGGTACAAAAAGATATCCCACAAGATGTCAGAAACGATGCAGAAAACAAAAATTTAACCCATTAATCATCTTGAAAATATTAGATAACCTGTTGAATGGAATCATTAAATTCTAAATCCCCAACATTCCCCAGCAATAATGGCTTACCCTGCTATCAAAGTATCCAAAAGATCTGTATTTTTCTCCAGGTAGTCTGACGCAATCAACCTTGAATTAACTTGTTGCCTTTGTAGATTTGCAACAACCTGAGTGGCATCTTTTCTGGCCTGCAAAAAGAAACATTTTCATGCTAAATGACAAAAAAAAGAAAGTGGCAGTTAAATGAAAATTCTTTCCAGATGGGAAACTAATCCAACAGATTCAACAGGGCAAGTATAAAGTATAAAGCATGTCACTAAACCGATCCATTATGAAAGAACAATGAATAAGAATAGTATTCTCTCGTAAATCTGATAGCAAATTCAAGATAGCAATCTACATAGCTCTCAGCCAATAAACTCGTCAGTGGTTACCTCTAAGTTCACCACTACCTCCTCCCGGGCTGCTGCTGCTGCGGCAGCTGGTTTTGACACGCAGACTCCTATCTTTCCTCCCTTTATAAACCCCACAAAAACACAAGAAAGAGATTTTGCTTTCTATCTACTAAAAGGGTTCACGGCTTACTTGATTTCAGCCACCAATTTTGCTTTTGGATTATTGGGTTTTTATGGGATCTTGGTAAAAATGGGTGCTTGATTCGACGGTTATGGGTTTTGGGGCTATGCATAAACAGATTGCCAGTCGTTACCGTGTCCCTAACCGCTAAATACTTACAGTACAGTGCTATTTTTTCTTACGTATTCATTTTCTCTATTATTATTATTATTATAAAAGAAAATTACAAAAGAGGGGAATTCACTATTACCGCCTCACAAAAGCACTGTTTATTATAGTTTTAAAAATATTATTTTAATAAAAAAATCCAAAAAAAATAAATTCACCAACGGTGTGATAGTTAGTTAAACAGGTCAGCCAAAGTTTTTAAGGTCAGCTGATTTTTTTTTCAAATCAAATTGCTCCAGTCCTAGATTAACTGGGTCGAAGTTGATTTATCAGGTGGTCTAGGTTTCAAAACAATATTGTTTATAGTTCATAATTTATATCATGAATTTAATAAATTAATTTAATTATATATATTATTATTTTATTTTTTAAAAAATAAATTGTCATTTTAAAAAAGATTTTCAAAGTGAAGATATGTTTTTATCGGCCATTCAAGTAGTGGCGGAGCTATACTAGGGATTAAGAGGGCAATTGCCCCTTTAATTTTTTTTTTCAAAATATTTTTTATATTAGAATTTTAATATAATAACTTAACAAGTTTAATTTTTTTATTAATTACTAATTGATCCAAGCTTTTCTCTTTTTTAAAAAAAATTATTGTTTCTGCCTCTCTTCCTTCTATAAAATTTCTCTTCAAGTTCTAAACTATTAATTAGTTAAGTAAGTAATCTTTTATGCTTTATGTTTTATGTAAGTTTCTTTTATTTTTTCTATTTATTCCATTGTCTAATTTTAATTTTATTCCTTAATAATTAACTATTAAAAATGTTAGAGTTTATGATAATTTATAGATTTGTTAAATTAATATGTGTATGGATAATATTATATGTATATGAATATGAATTGAAATGAGTTTTAATGAATTAATATGTATTTTTTTATGAATTTCATATGAAAAATGATAGTGATCAACTTATTAGTGATTAAAAATGAAGTACTGAATAACTCGAAAAATTAGGGACACAATAAAAAAATTAAAAAAATATATTAATGTTTTATATTTAACTCACTTGTATAAAACAATAAGTCAACAAAGAATTGTTGCCAATAATTTCACTAGTCCTTGAAAGATTTAGAAATAGATGAATGAAAGTTTAATTGTATATATAGAGAAAGAATATCTTTAATGAAAATTAAGAATGAAGTCATTATGAAACAGTTTCAAAATATAAAAACTCGAAAAGAATAATTATAATGTAAGTTTTTTCATTTTAAAAATATTCTTAAATTAATTTTGCTTGAGATGAGTTAGTACATGCATTTCAAATTGATTTCTCTATATATAACACATGTCTATATAGTATATAATATCAAGTATTTGTTAGTAATTTACCCCTTCATTTAAAATTTTTTAGCTCTGCCACTGCATTCAGGTTATTATTAGACCTATCAAGTTCACTATATTATATTAAATTAGCTCTAACACGGTTTTGATTTTAAATTTAAATTAGATAAAAAATCAAATTATAAGAATTCAAAACTAAATTGTTTATCCAAATTTAATAATATTATCAAAATATTACTCGTTGTCTAAATATTTTTTTATACATTAATTTTTTTTATCGGCTAATGGCATAACCTAATTATCCAGTAAATGATCTAATCCATTTACAAAAATTTAATATTAACAGCTATATGTGCAGGGAATATCACGGGGTAAGTTCAGATTGCAATAAAAAGGACCTATTCCATTCAAACTTCTTAGGTTTGGAAACAATCATTGGCAAATTTATTTGTATTTATTTTCGTTATACATAAAAGTAAAGTATACCTTTTATATCTACCTATGTATCTAACTGGTCCAAGTTTAAGAGTTTTTCATAAATAGACACTACAATACTACTACTCATCACTTAGAGATAGATAGCAAGTAAACTTGGATTTACCCTATGGGTTGATCTAAAATATGATTAATCTAGAATCTGGAGCGGTTTAAATTAAATAAATAAATAAATAATTTAGTTAATTTGATAAAAAAATAAATTCAAGTTGACCTGCTGATCCGGTCAACACCCGGCCCTCAAGTTCTAGAATTCTTTTATTAAAAAAAGATATTGTTTTTATCGTATTTTAAAAAAAAAACATTTGAGAATTGACTCATGATGATCTTTTTGACTCATAACCGTAATCTTATTCAGATCAACTCTATATCAAGTTTTACAACTATTTTAGATTTATTGATCCCTTTAAATTTTATAATGGAATTGTTTTGGATCCATATGCAATATAAAAATGTGATCCAATATTTAACATTAAAATTGTAGTTGCATTATCTATATATCGATTAATGTGGATGTCCAGGTCAGTTTGCACGCACCTAGACTAATCATACGAGCTCTGAAGTTAACGACCATGTAAGCCTCTAGTGACCCTGAAGTTTGTGGGATTTAAACTGGTGACCTCTAGGAAACAAATCCAGAATCTGACCAGTTGAGTTGCATCTTTTAATATTGCATTTTTTTTTATTTGTATTCACCGACCGCAAGTTGATCTAAAACTTGACTAATACTAGGTTAAAAAAAATAGATGAAAGTTGATATAGTCAAACCCATAACTTGGAGGGTTAACCCACAATCTATTTGACTTGATCAAAATTCTGATTGATTTAAAATAGAAAATTCAAATGATATAATTTGATTTTTAAAAAGAATTATTCAAACAATATTAAAAATTCTAATATGCAACTTAGACCATAGTCATGATCATGATTTATGCCAAATTTAATAACTTTAATGATATGATTGGGACATTTAAACTAAGCTAAAGTTGGCTAGGTAAGAAAATTCAATTTTATTCATGCATCATTGAATTGATTGACTATGAAACCTGGCTTTCGGAATGGTCCAAGATGCATTGGTAACCTCAAAACGTTCCATTACAAAAAATTATCACATATTTTTGCTTTTGAATCCACAATGGATTAATCAAATTGTAGTCTGAAATCGAGTTTTAAACTTCTTCTCTATAAAATTGGAATTGTACTTGTTTGTATGAAAACAATAAATCAGACTGCGACTTCACATGCCAAACCCTGTTAAGAATTTTGCATAAAAGAAAGCAGTATTGTGATGTTTTCATCCTTATCATGGCAAATGCCAGCGAAGAATGTAGTTATGTCAACATTACCGTGATGTTTGAGAATGTGGTAAAAATTTATGAAAGTTTTTATTTATTTATATTTTAAAATGTTTATATTATAATAAATTTTTTTAAAAAATAAATAATTATTTTAATATATTTCTGATAAAATAACATTTTAAAAAACAACCATAACCACATTTATAAACACCTCGTGATTTCACATGCCATCTCCCCTTTACCAATGTCTTCTTCCCAGTCACACTTTCTCACATGCATTTTTGGTCTTCGATAGATTTCTTTTCACATATAAAATTGCATTGCAT
>Ga0325402_1007266_pt1 | contig 10504 bp, 2 predicted proteins | sample PopdelMetagenome_22_FD_207212 | JGI IMG/M metagenome (GOLD analysis project Ga0325402, IMG submission 207212) | Populus deltoides microbial communities from Bellville, Georgia, United States - Xylem-PdKOR-R3 | ecosystem: Host-associated > Plants > Phyllosphere > Stem > Wood/Secondary xylem... | reverse complement strand
CCTGAACAACAACCATCATAAAATAAAAATGAACCTTCTTTTGATGGTGAATAAAAAACTGAACGTGAAATGAGAAAGTCGATACACACAAGGAATGAGTACATGAAAATTGCATGCGAGCTCTTTTAACCTGTTGGTAGAAGCTCCATCCCCTGTCAACAATCCAATTCTTCTATAAATAATAACCTTATACCAATGATGTAAAGAATAGGCTCACAGAACATCAGTGTTGTACAAGGGATCCAATTGGAGTGATTCACACTTTCTTCTCCAAATCATTTAGAGTGGCACTAATAATTAGGATACCAATTTGAACTAACAACAAGAAGAAGCAAACAACACAAAAAAAGAAATGAACATATGAAGGAACAACTAGAAAGTATTAGCGATGCCTATTGGAATGCATTTTGACTCCAAGGATTCATTTACACGTTCAACAAATATTAAGAAAAACATGGAACAGGGATGACTAACTGATACGATCACAATTCACAATTTCAAGAACGAAGGCTTTATAACTACACTACCTGAAAAGGAACCACAAGTATTACAAGGTTGATCCCAATCGCCATGGTACTGCTGTAGTAAAATACCAAAGACCTGCTCAAAGTGGATGCAACGCTCGGCATAATGACACCCAAGATTAAGAATATCAAACGATACGAGAAAATCGCAGAACAATAGCAAAACTAATTGCTAACATAAAAATAAAGTACCAAAAACCTGACATGTTACTCCTGAAAACAACAGGTAGAACAGAAATGGTAAAACCAACCCTCTTCAATCGACAGCTCAAGGGTTTTTGAGAATACACCAGCCATTCTTATATCTAACAACTTGCGGTCAAAAGGTGACATGGATCGAACCCACGAACCACCCTTATCAATCTTCTCCCACATTTCCTGCGGACACATCCCTATCGCACGAGACGCGTTCCGGCAAAGAAAATACATCAGTGGCTCTTAAATTTCCAGCTCAAAAGCTAGTGCCTCATGCCTAGGTAAGAAAAGGCAGTCAAAAGCATTGCCATTTTCGTAAAAGAAAAACTCACCTGTGAAAACATACCTTTACATGGGGTCTACGAAAACCGGAGTTAAAAGGTGAGAGTTTGAGCTTTAAAGAATGGGAAAACTTGTTCAGGTGTTAAGCCTTGGCAACCCATTGATATAAATTCTTTCGCAAAGCACCAAAGTCCCTAGCTTTGAGTTCATAACTCTCAAGCTAGGATATATTTGCACTTTACTACTCTCACCAACAACTACAAGACCCCAAGAAACTAAAAGTACAAATCTTTTAAAATATATATTAATAATTCTGATAATTACTGTATTTAAATATCAAATTTCTTAGACTTTAAGGGAAAAAATTAAGCAAGGAGAGAGTAGGGTACCTAAAGAGAGTTGAAGGGGAAGGGAAGGCGGGGCAAATAACTATATATAGAAAAAGAGGAGAACGGAGAAGATAGAAACGGAGGTCCCGTAGGGTTTTGCAGTATCCATTGGCTTCTGAGTTATGGGTTTGGGGAAAGCAATGAGGAGGAGGGTTTTTTCCCAAGTGGAAGATGATTATCTGTCCTTGCAAATAATGGGTGGGATTAAGGAAGTATAGTTTCAAAAATAATAAAAGTATTTTGGATATATTAGGGGTTTTGTGATATTTCATAGGTGTGGAGGATATATCAAGGAAGTAATTACGAACTCATGAATTCAAGTTTGTGAAGATAACTAGATAAAAAAAATTCAAAGAAAACTATAAAGCTAATTATATTTTTTAAAAAAAAATATTAAATAAAAAAATAAAAAAAATTCATTTCATGTTAATTTTTCAAACTTATAATTTGGATTATTAAACTAAAAGCATTATATATAAAAGAATTATAAAGTTCAATTTCCAACCAATCAAATGTTGAATGACAAAATTAAAAAAAATTAATTATACAAAATAATTCAAAATAAAAAAATAGCAATCAAAAGAATAGAAATCAAAATTGAAATATAAAATAAATTTGAGAACAACTATGAACTTTTTATTAAATAGTGAAATTAAAAAGAAAAATTAATTTAACAAAACTAAAAAAATTAAGACCGAATTGAAAAAATAATATATCATAAATTTGGATTGAAAAATAAAATTATAAATAAATAAAATTTATATAAAATAATCAAGAAAAAAATTAGAAGTCAAGAAAACATAGACTAAATTGAAGAAAAAAACACTAAATTAATTGAGTTTGAAAAACAAATATGAGTTTTACAAAATAATCAAAAACAAAAATAAAAATCAAAGATAAAATATCAATAACTAAAAATACAACTCAAAAAATTTTGAATGTTAGTCCAATTTTCAAGAGATAAAAAAAGAAAAAAAGAAAGAAAGAAAGGAGGGGGGAAACTTGTTGACAACAATCCATCTCATCGTCATCTCCACGAGCTGCACCACCAGGAAGAAAATGTCACACGATTCCAATAACAAGGTTGAATGATGTTTTTATGCACCGCAAGATGTTGCATTCCCCTTCAAAAGGCCACGAGTGTCTCCCAAATGCTAATGCTTATATACACCAAAACCATTGAAGTCTTAAAAAGGTAAAATAGTAAACTTAGGTAATAGTAAAAATAAAAAATATATGTCTAGGTATACATTAATCTATTTAGAGATTACTAGTTTAAATTCTACAAATTTTAAAAAGACTTATATAATTGTTAATTTTAGAATTCGTAGAATTAATTACATATAAACTCGACACTCATATTAATTTAAAAATAATAATAAAATATATCTAAGTATACATTAATATCCCTTTTATTTTATTTTATTTTATTTTAAATTTAATAAAAGAATTTTTTTTAATTGAAAAAAAAAATACTAAGTTCACTTTCAAATTGCTAAATTATCTTTCCTCTTCTATTCATAGAAGAAATGGAACACCACCAAAATCCAGTTCGGTCAAAATACAAGAGGGAGTGCTTACAATGGAAGGCGAGATGGGAATAGGTGCAGACGTCGAGTGGTATACTGCCAAGCAGCATAGCATTAACCATTGGTCTGACGACTCTGACCTGAAGTACTAATCTCGTAATTTTAAAACCTGCACAGTAAATTTGGTTTCATTTGTTTATACGGCTACATTTTAATTAAAACATAGTTTGTAGCTATTTGATAATAAAAAATACATGGTATGGGCCCTAGATTTTTTTTGTGTTTGTTACGCAAAAAAAAAAAAAAAGGTAACATTTTGCTGTTTTGTGTTTACTGTGAATGTTAATTGCGCTATACTGAATAGTTCAATTAGCATAAACAGTATATGCTAATTACATTGTTCTTGTGAATAGTGCAGACAGTTGCACTGTTCACTTAAAAACAGTGCAATTCACTGCACTATTCACGTGAACAGTGCAATTCTCTTGCACTGTTTACGTGAACAGGGTTTTTTTTTTAGGTTGTAAATTTTTTTAATATTTTTAAAAAAAACTAGTTTAGATTAAATTACATTCACTCGCACTATGATATTAACAATATTTTTTTGAAAAATTAGTGTAAAGTGGATTAAATTTACTCGTACTATAATATTAATTTTATACCTGATAATATTTTATCTAATTTTATTACACGTATGAAAACTGTAGTTGTTATCGGATGAATTTTATACATAATAAAATTATAAATTGTTTAATAGAATAATAAAAAATATTTTATATATAGTATTATTTATTTTATGATGTAATAGGAGTAATTAATTCTACAATATTTAAATTTAAAACCATCAATATTAATATATATTTTTAAATTATTTTATAACCTCAATTTCAAAAGCATTATTAACCAAATACATTAGACTAATTTTTTTCAACCTCAATTTTAATCACAGTTTTAACCAAATATCTATTTTTTCAAACCAACCTCAATTAAAAGTACTTTTTATAAAATAATTTTTTTAAACCACAACTATTACTGCAATACCAAACACACACTTAGAATAAAGCTCTAGCCAGGTTTTATATATATATATATATATAAACTTGTTATAATTCAATTAAAAATATAGAGTAACCACAACTTGATTAGCTTAGAAAAAAACTCAATTAAAACTTGTTGTTTTTATTAAGGTATTTTCAAATCGTAATTCCATAGACATATAGTATTATCTTTTTATTTTTTGGTTTTTGATTCTTTTCTTAAATCATGTCTAATGTTTTCTTTAATGTTAATAGGAGTAGATTTATTTTTATTGTCTTGCATGTACACGGCATTTTGTTGCAAATAGTAATTTAGATTTGCTATATAAAAAAATAAATTTGGTAAAGCTTCTTATGGCACAAAAATTCACAGATACAGATCTAGAAAATAAAAATAAATGTGTCAAAAATCATAAAATGACAATCTCTTAAATATGTTTTATTTTCTTGATTTTTAAGTTAAAATTTTAAAACCAAGGAGTATTTATTAAATTCATTTAAATATATAAAATATGGTTAAATACACAAACAGATATAAAGGCTGTGTTTTTTAAATTATCATTATACATTAAATTCTCATAAAACAAATCATTTAACCTAGTCACAACAATTTATTAAATTCTTCTAAACTCTGGCATGATCTGTTGAGGTAATATGCATTATCGAAATGGTGTAACTCGAAAAATTTAGTTTAATGGCCAAGGAATTATGTTTCCTTGATTTCTTGAATTCAAATCTTTGAAATGCATTAAAAAAACTTATTAAATTTATCTAAATGAACTAAGTTGATGGTAAGATGATGCATTAAATCATCCAAAAAAACTTAATTTCAATTGATGTGTTAGTTATCTCTCAGCAATCGAACAAAATAAAAACAAAAATAACGTAAACTAGTGAAGCTAGCAAGCATGATAACATGGCGGCTGGCTAATTACACTTTAGGAAAGGGAATATATCTAGTAACCGAGACACATAGCTAGGTCCAGTAGTGGAAACCGATTCAATGTGCTGTTGATGTTCCTGTTGTTTTACTGTTGTTCGTGGAAGAGAAGAGAATGGAAGGCAGTGCAGAAGAGGGTTTTGTGCGAAAGATAGTGGGGGTGGTAGAGCTTTTCAAGTCCCAATTTCTGAAATACGCTTCCATGCCCCACCACCAGCATCACCGGAATGCCTCTCCACTCCTCCTCTGCTGCTGCTGCTTGTACCGCCACCATTGTTTCCCAGTCGGATAACCTCCTGCTCCACCTGCAAAAGGATGAAAAAGAAACACAATAGACACGCACCATGAGGCAATAACAATTCAGTTTTACACACTTGAAATTGCTTGGGAACGCGGTGGAAACAGTGTTTCTAAAAAATTTAAAAAATTTTTAATTGTTAAAATTTAATATGATTTGTATGTTTTGGATCGTTTTGATATATTGATATCAAAAATGATTTTTAAAAAATAAAAAAATATTATTAACATTTATTTTAATATGAAAAGTTATTTCAAAAACAACCATTACTACATTGCTGAATATATTCTTTCACTGTTCATTTCGCTGTCGATTTCTTCTTTTCTCGTACGCATTCACAATTAATTTCTTTGAGATAGAGAAGGCTACCCTGGAAAACAAATCACATTTTTTGATTTGTGGGTACACACTAACTTGGTCACTTTGGGAAGGGGACAAATATGCCAAGACGCCCTGACCAAGGACTAGCTAGCTACCTGCACTTGCCTGTAAAATATATACGTGGAATTTGATTATAATTATTTTTTAAAGTATTTTTTATTTAAAAATATATTAAAATAATATTTTTTATTTTTAAAAAATTATTTTTAATATTATCATATTAAAATAATATGAAAACATTAAAAAACTATTAATCTAAAATAATAAAAAATAAAAAAATTAAATTTTTTTAAAATACAAAAAAAAAGCTTAACACTACAATTTAGGTAATAACCTGAGATGATGATTCAATTATGCAAACAAATAAATCTTTGAAGGTGAAAGGGTAAATTTCTAATTTAGACCAAAAAAATGGACTGAAAGAAGGCTGCACTTCTTTGAAATTACAGGACATAAACAATAAAAACCACAATTTCAAGAGATAGAATTAACTTTAAAGGCTTTCCTTTTCTTGATAAGCAAATTGAAGTTCAGATTTGTTTTTATTTTTCAATTTCATACTATCCAATTATGCCCTTTCTATAATAAAAGAAAATCAAATTAATGCAAGAATAATTAATTGACCCGCACTGGAACGGCAGGGTCCCAGTGGTCAATCTTTGCCAAGATATAGGCGAATCAAGCCAGCGGTGGAATATACTTAGCTTCTGATTTAGCTTAACATTATTTTCTTAATAATATCCCACTATCTGTATCAATACCACAATCCAATTTCATTGATTAATTTATCATTAATTCTTGGATAAAAACTGATTAAAATACATGCTAATGATCATTTACCGTAATGGAATTGGAGTTAGATAACGGGCTGGGATTAGGGTTCAGCCAACAAGTTGAGCTCATCCTCTGCATCTCTACTCCAAGCCCTCCACTCTCTTGCAACAGCCTTCCCAATTTAACACATTTTTTTGCAGCAAACTCGAAATTAAAAGTTTAATTAACATTAATTCCAAATTAGTTACTTAAGAATTAATAATTAAAAAAAGTGTACCTTCAAAACCGACAAGTCGATAAACATGACCAATGAGCAAAGTATCGTCAGCTCTAAGAAGCTTGAGCTGTTTCAATGGCAACCCATTTTCTGTCCTGATTGTTGGTGATGTTACAAGTAGTCCCCCGTAGTGACCTGGATTGGAGCTCATGATTTCATGAGCACTAACAGACCAGTAAATCCTCTCGATCTCGTTTCCTGGATGTTGTACACTACAGTTGCTGGCATTGCTGCCTCTGCTGCTTGACAATTTCCCATGATAACTTAATTATTTTTAACCATCCAAGGCAAGCAAGAAAGCGATGTAATTGAATTATATATAGCCTTGAATATATATATATATATATATATATATATATATATATATATATATATATATATATATAGAGTGCTGACGCTTGCTCACGTTCAAGATGTACCGCAAGAACTCAGGGAGGTGAGCTCAAAACAACAGAAAATCAACTTTACAGAATTTTCTGATCGATCATCGTCAAGAACTGGAAGTCAAAAATTGAATTTTGAGAAAATAAATTATGTTTTAATATTTAATAATGTAATAAAAAATAAGTAGCAAAATATTTTTCAGTGTTTAGTTATGTAATAAAAAATTAGCTGGAAAATAACTTATTAATATTTTATTTTTCTCAACTTTATTAAAATAATGAGGAACAAATCTTACAAATTAAAAAGTTGAACGAAAATAAAATTGAAAAAAAATATAATTTCATAAATTATCTCAAATAAAATAAATAATAATCAAAATAATAGCTATCAAATCTAAAAAATAAAAAAATAAAAAATGAAGAAATTAAAATAATAATAATTAACATTTCATAAATTATTTCAAATAAAATAAGTAACAGTCAAAAGAATGAGGATCAAATTTGATAGATAAAAATTTTCAATAAAAAATAATAAGGGAAAAGCAAATAACAATTATAAAAATAAAAACCAAAGTTAATATAAAAATTAAATTTTAAGAGATGAAATTGAAAAATAAATATTCAAAACAAAATATATATAGCAATTAAAAGTTTGAGGATCAAATTTGATATAATCAGCAAATAATATAACATTTCTAAATTTTTCATAACTTCTGAAAAGTGTTTTCCACCTAAATTTTTCAGGAAAACACTTTCCTAAAAACCAAACTAAATTTTCCTTTAACTGAAAAGTATTTTTCGTTGTTCAACTTTTCTAATAACCAATAAATACAGAAAAGTTTGAAAAATAATTTTTTAAAAATTACTTTCTAGAAAATAAACATAGCCATGGTATTATGGAGCAAGCAAATTAAAAACCTTTAATTACTCTTTTTTTTCAGTCAATTGCAATTTTTTGACCAGCTTCCAGACATTAATACTAACTTAAAGAATTCATTAAAATCTTATTTTTTATAATATAACTTCATGCTTCATTCCCAATCACCGATGAAATAAGTTTATCCAAATTTCTATAATTTATCAAAATAAGTTAATTAATTTTTATAATATTAAAAACAAGATAAATAATACCTTCACTAGTATTAATCGTGCTTAATTTAATATCATTTTACATAAAAAAGATGCTTTATTTTCTCATTATTTTCTATATTATATTTTTTATTTTTCTATTTTGTAAAGAAAAAATATAAACAACAAATATTAAAATATAAATAAATTAAAAACATAAGAATTGAACTTTTAATTTCTAAGAACATAAGATTAGTTAATTAATTTTAAAGTGAATAAGTTATAATTATCTCCTATTTAAATATTATAACAACTATCTAGGAGCTAACTCACGGTAGCTCACAAAATGATAAATAGTTAAAGTAAAGTTAATTAAATCTAGTTAAGGCTCAGATCGATCACTATGAATTAATAAGAATTGATTTGGGTTAATTTAAAAAGATGCTATTTTAATATTAAAAAAAATTTAATTTTTTTTAAAGTTAAATAGTGAGGTGTTTCTCAAGTTTAAATTGGTGAACTCTCACCTATTTTATTTTTCAAAAACTTAATAAGCTTTTATATATATATATATATATATATATATATATATATATATATATATATATATAATAATGGAACTTTTATTTTTAATAAATAAATAGAGGTGAAGCTTAGCTTGTGGATACGTGTTAGATCTGCAAAACCACCTCGGTCGCGTATAATGAGGGAGAGAATGGGCTCACAAATGTTATTTACACGTGTCAGAAGAAGTTAAACTTCAGTTCAGCACTAGTGTTGTGGTGACTTTTTCTGAAGAGATTATTATAACTCAGTCCTTGTAGTTTAACAAAAGTAATTAATTAATACTCGTAGTCTTAGAAGTTATAAATTTAATATTTATATTTTTAAGCTTGCTGATAATTTAGTGATTTTATCTATTTTATGTTCGCTTTAAATTTAATATATTTTTTGGGGAAGAAATAGAATAAAGAAAATAGAAAGAGGTAAAATGAAAAGGTGTTACATTGAAATAAAGTATTTTTGGAATAAAAACTATTAAATCGAGGATGGTCAAAATTAGTGAAAGGTCTATTTAATTATTTTTGGAATAAAAAATATTAAATCAAGTCAGTTGTGAGATCTATATATTGGTCTTAAGCAAAGCTCATGCAAAGTTTGTATAATCTTTTCTTGATGGGTCGGACGTTAGGTCTGCTTTAGTCTACAACTTTTTCGAAATAATAATATATTTTTAATTATATTAGATATATTTAATTTTTTTAGAGTTTACTAAGATTTATATTTAGTCTTATTATTATTTTATATAGACTAAATTTATTTTTAATAATAAAAATTATTTATTTTTATAAGATTTTTAATACGTGCATCTTTGCATAATATTTTTTATTTTATTAAATAAATTTTATATGTGTATTGATTTCTATTACAAATTGATTTTGATAAATAAATTCATTAAATACAATCGAGTAAATAATTCATGTTGCGATATTAAATATGTTGATGTATATTTATCTCTCAGGTTTTTCAATTTTATTTTTATTTATCATTCATGACTCTTTTTGTTTTTTTACAAAATGTTCTTGATCTGTTTAACAAGGTGTGTGTATAAGTTTTTCAATTTATATCTAATAATTTTTTCATGTAAAAAAACATGTTAAAAAAATCTACATGCTCAACTTTTTTTTTTATCATGTATTAATATTTGCAATTTAATTCTTATTTTTTTAATTTCTGATTTCCTTTTCTTTTGTTAATGTTTTTATTCTTTTCAATTTAGCTCACGAATTGAAAATTTATTGTTGTCTTTTAATTTATTGTTTTATGTCAATTTTAACCCTCATTCTTTTAATTGCTATTTTTTTTATCATTTATTTTTTTAATTTCATCATTTAACATTTTATTTCATAGGGATTGAGCTTTATGATTTTTTTTCATGTATAGTGTTTTTAGTATGATGACCTGGGTCACGGATTTGAAGAATTAATAGAGTTTGATCTTTTTTTTTGTTTTATTTTTTTTTTTGATATCGTTATTCGAAATTGTTTTTTTTTAAATAGCTTTATGGTTTTTTTTTAAAAAAAATCTATTGAATTATCTTGATCTCATGATTTAGGACACACAATAAACATATAATATAAACATATCTCATGTCCAAGTCACAGGTCTCACGTACTACCTAAACTTTGTCTAGAGCAATATTTTTATTTATTTATATGTTGTTGTGGCCTGATTTTATATTGTAATACTAAATTAATCAAGATTTAACTCATTTATTAAAATTCAATTACTTTTTTAAAAACATAATCATTTCCTAAACTTTTATTTTGGATTAAAAAATGCATCGCACAAGCCACCGATGTAGTATAGTATCTAAGAGCCAGTGGTCTATCTTCCCTCTTGCCCTATGGTTAACTCTATACATCG
>Ga0325402_1007264_pt1 | contig 10505 bp, 4 predicted proteins | sample PopdelMetagenome_22_FD_207212 | JGI IMG/M metagenome (GOLD analysis project Ga0325402, IMG submission 207212) | Populus deltoides microbial communities from Bellville, Georgia, United States - Xylem-PdKOR-R3 | ecosystem: Host-associated > Plants > Phyllosphere > Stem > Wood/Secondary xylem... | reverse complement strand
TCAATACATAATATATATATATATATATATATATATATATATGTGTGTGTGTGTGTGTGTGTGTGTGTGTGTGTGTGTGTGTGTGTGAAAAAATGTTTTTGTTTTAATGCATACGGCCTAGTCTCCAAAATTAAGAAAAAAATCATCACGTCATATTTTTCATACAACAAAAGAAATTTCAAAAAATATATGTATTAGCATGCACTTTGGCTGTAACAACAAGTTTGTTAGAACTATGAGAACTAGGCCAATATTTCAAAAATTCTAAAAATCTTTTTGTCTTCTTTTAGTATTGGGGATTACGAATTTATACGTAAAACGTATTCCTGATATTAAAAATATAGTTTTTATATAGACATTAGAACGGTTATGATAAGGACCTCCGTACTGAGAAGGATTTTTCTTAAACCATAGACAGACCAACAACTAGAAATACGATAACACCTTAGCTTTTTATCAGACAATCAAACAATGCAGCTTACCTTAGGTAAGACGTATTTGGGGTGCTAATACCTTTCCATTACGCAACCAGTCCCCGTACCCGATCTCTGAGACCAGTTAGGGTTCCTAGTGACCAAAATACTAGGTGGCGACTCCCATTCCATTTGACTGATAGAAGACAAAAAAAAATTTTTTGTCTTCCCATATTTGCCAGATAAATAGATTTACATTTTAGATTTAAAGTGGGGGACATATATATTCGCCACGACGCCGCACCCGTGCGACACTAATTTTGAAAATGACCTGAGTTTTATGTGGTCTTTTTATTTGTTGTTATTTGTTAGATTTACTTTGGCTAATCAACATTAAAGTATTTGAAAATCTAACTTCTTGATTCAACTTGTTTCTAGGATTTAATGGGTTGTAAGTTTAAGATCTTAGCCCATGTCTGAAATGTTCACCCGAGTTTGCTTGGGTTTATTTTTAAGTTGATATTTTTTTAATTTTATTATTTAGCATTAACGATTAGGCTCTATTTTTTTTTATTTGTTTTCTATATGATTTTTTATGAATTTTTAAAATGATTAGGGTTGTCTTGAATCTTTTTATTTGATGTTTTTGGTAGGATTTATTTTGAAAAATAAATACCTTTTTGATTCGTTTTTTCTTCATATAATAAACCAATATCCTACTTGCGAAGTTGCCTTTAAGGTGACAATACATTTTTTAAAATAATATACCATGTAAATCAAAGACCTTTTTAATTCGTTTTTCCATTATACAATAAGCTATTATTCTACTAACAGAGTTGCTTTCAAGGTGATTTAAATAATATACCATGTAAATTTTTTGGCATTTGGCTTATTACACGTGTGTGTATTTTTTATGGGCTAGGATATATTACCTTATAATTGTAAGTGAACTAAATATGACCATACCAAGGTTTATTGAGTATGATAAGAGGTTTTATGGTCTATTTTGAATACTAGAAAAATAGGCGGGAAGCTCAATTTATCATTTACCATTATCTTGGGGCCAAAACCTGTATTTTAAAAGTGAGGACTGAGCCTTATTGTTAGGTATAGATCCTAAATCATTGTCTTAAGTTTAATAGTTTTTTAACTTTGATAAAAATACATATACTAGTTTAGGTAAATTTTTAGCAAGAGCACAATAAATACATTTATCATTAAAAGTAAGCAACAATACAATTTACATTAGTTATTATATTTTAGGGTGATTGAAATCTTCTCTTTAGTATAATTAACTATTTATCTATAATTATGAAGACCAATTAGAATTTTTAGTTACCATAAAATTAAGTGATGACTTTTATTTTCAAATTTTACCTTATAAATCTTAAAATAAATCTAGTTTTCTGATATGTCTTTCATGATAAAATGACAACTCCATTAAAAAAATTTAATAGGTTTTAGACTTTGTTTTCTTGTTTAAAAATTATCCACTTGTTGTTTTTTCCCCCCTAATGTAGTATTTCATTTGTTTATTTATGTGTTTCCATTTCATACATTATATATATATATATATATATATATATATATATATATATATATATATATATTTGTGGATTGGATATGTATACTTATACCTTACACCTACTATTTAACTTTCTCATGCCACCCAGACAAGTCAATACATCTAATTTTTTTTAAAAGTTTTTTTTAAGATTGGATATGACCCGAGCTAGTAGTTATTCGATTTTAAATGAGATTAGTTAAAATAAATTAATTAAACAAATTTTATGATTTTTTTTAAACAATATTATTTAAATTTTACTTAGTTTATGAATAAGATTGCAATATTTTTATATTAGCAGACATTCTTTCTATGCAACCCAACTTAAATTTTTTTTTATTTTATTCAATCGCTTTTCTATGCAAGTTCTTTTTAATATCATTTTATTAAATAAAAAATTAGTTTCTAGAAACAAAGTTATTAAGTACAACTGAATTTATCATCGATGTTTCGAGATCAAATATTCATATCCAAATATATTGCTCAACTTTTCAATTTAATCTTTGGCTAAATAACATTTAATTTTTATTTGGTTTTCACATAAAATGATAACAATTTTTTTTTTTTTAAATTAGTAGGTTTTCTTTTTTGTATAACCTTGCATAATATATTTTTTTTCTTGGATTTTATTCAATCACTTTCTTATGCATATCTATTTTTATTTAGTTTGATTAAATAAAAATTTGATTCTAAGAGACAATGAATAAGCACAATCAGATTCACAACGCGTATTATAAAATCAAATATCTTGATGCAGATCTACTTTTTAATTGTTGGTTATCATTAACAATTACTTTTTGTATTTATTTACACGTTAAATGCATATATGACCTTTTCGATCTGTATTTTTTCTGTCAACAAGCATGTTAAAAGAACCTACACATTCTAGAAGAGGAAATAATGGAGAAAGGATGATGAATGCAATCAGCATTCAAGCCCCTACAGTTTACAGTGATAGATTGAGAACATAGTCATACTGTTATCTCCTATTAAAAATGTTTGCAAATCATAAGTAGAAATAAGTATAGGTCATATCTACCTGAGCATATGTATCCCATGAACAACCCAAGTGTACAAGCGATCCTGCAAGTTTCATGAAAAGTGAGAATTATTCTGGCAAACGCAAGCTTTAGCAGGAAGAGTTCAAAACCTACTCAAAGCACATATTGCACAATAATAACAGATAGCTCCTCTGTATTGTACGCTCTTCTGTATCACAGAAACAGCTCTCACAACAGTAGGAAACCCCTCTGAATTTATTTCTGAACGTAAAATATGATCATTTCATTTCAAATTGCTTTATTCTGTATTTCCAGGCACAAGTAACAAAAATAAATGGAAACAAGGATATGAATGATAACCACCTACATCGGCAAATGATGAATTATAGCAATGTGTGATCTACCACTACTCCTCTTAACACTCTTACATATATATACAAGAAAAAAATGCTTACTACATCATCTTTTAAATCGAGATCCCTTGTTCAATCTACCCCTACCATTATTCTTTCCATCCCATACAGAAGCCCAGAAGAACAGAGACATCCAAAAAAGAACAGCTAAGAAGATCTGAACACGATCCTGCAACCGAGAGAGAGTTGCTGCAATACCTGCGATGCAATAAATTTCCTAAGAGCCCGAGCAAATAAATAGTAATCAACTAAATTATTACTTTCTTCTCTAGAGAGATAGATTAACAGGTTGAATTTACCAACCTAAACAATTAAGTAGTATAGTAATCAACCAAATTATTACTTTCTTCTCTAGAGAGATAGATTAACAGGTTGAATTTACCAACCTAAACAATTAATTAATATAGCTATCACCAACAAATTCTCGATATCAAGAATATTAAGCAGGATGAATCGTGCCCTGACCATCCAAAAACTCATCACCACCACACAACTTCGGGAACAAGCTTTAGGGAACCACAAGTGGCACATATGGTCTCATGAGATGGAAACCTAACAAATAGTGTATCGGAAGCACTAATCATTACTACTCTTGATGGTAATGCTTGAACATAACTAACTAATATGGGCTACCAAGATGACTATAAAAAGCTATGGAGGTGATCAAAACCCTCAAATATCAAACAAAACTCTTATAGACTAAGAACACCAAAACCATGAAAAAACTCCCAATTTTTTTTTTTTTATTCATCCAAATCTCACTTGTCAAAAGGCCATTACATCCCTTTATATAGTAAAACTAGAGAACCTTAACAATATGAGTAGAAAAATTATTCATTTTAAATTGGAAAAATAAAATTTTTAAACTGAATAAAAAAATAACTAGAAAAAATATTTATTTTCTTAAAAAAGCTTTTCCATCAGTTTCCTAGATTGGAAGGAAATCATTTTTGAGTTCAAATTGTTCACGGTTAATGGTGTGCAAAAATTGAAAATATATATAGTCTGAACCCGGAATGACCATATACCCTAGCCGTTCAGACTAGCCCCCAACAGTCAGACACCTTACCATGACACCTTCTGAGCCCGATAGGCTAACCGTGATATTTTTAGGCTTTGACCCAATACCCTTGCGCAAGTACACATCATATCTTTTGAGTTTTGAGAAGTCAGAGCGGGCATCTACCATCACCCACCGGTGCACACCTACGCACCACTAAACCACTCACTAGAGTTTGTGATGCACACAAATTCTCTACACTAACTCTCTATGTAGAGCAGGGGCACCAACCTCTCCACCAATAGTACAGCAAAGCATCAATATTTTTCACCAATGTCAAAACAAGCACAACAACCAATAACTTAACTTTTCAAGTATTCTCCATCATTACACTACTCTCCACGAGGTAAACTACTGTGATCAAGATCTATAAATGCATTAAATCACCAGGTAAACATAAACATTCAGGCCATCCAAGTTATTTCAAAAACTTTATACCAATTCATTCAATCACACACTCCCAACTATCTTCATTCTATTTCTCTTTCTCCTATACATTATTTTCGCCTCCAATATTTGCTAACTTAAGCATTGGAAGGTCATTTGTTTTTACAGGAACAACTAAACCTAGAGACAACCTACATTCAAGCTCACACAGTTCAGCCCAATCCAATCCTGAAGTTTTCACAACCTTATCAACGAGGCAAAACCTCATTGGTCAAAAACCATCCTCCATCATGAAAACTTCCAATACATCATTCTTCAAACAAAACCTCATTAGTAGAAAACTTTCTTTCTCTACCATGAATGCGGTCCTCTGCGAACTCCAACCATAGTGATTCAATAACACATTAGAAATTGTTGGGCCTTGATACCAACTGACGCAAACGAAAGATAAACGGGTTTTGTTAAAGGTCAAAACCCTTAAAGACTAACAAAGTTTGTTACAAGTCAAAACCCTCAAAGACCACGAAGTTTGTTACAAGTCAAAACTCTCAATAACTATGGAGAGACTCCTAAAATACTTAATGTTTTATTCATCGAAGTCTCACTTGCTAAAAAGTGATAGCATTTCTTTATTTAGGAAAAATAGAAAACCCTAATAATACTGAATGAAAAAATAAAAAAATAAAAAAACTATTCCATTTAAGTAGGAAAAAATAAAATTCTTAAACTAAATAAAAATAACTAAGAAAAATATTTATTTTTCAAAAAAGCTTCTACATCACTTGCCAACACTCTCTCAAAGCTTTATGATATAACCAAATTCTGCACCTGATAGTAAATTTAGGAGCATACCGTAACATTCTCAACCAATACACTTAAGGATTGTATCCAAATTCTCCATTCATGAATCCCTAAATCCAAAAATCATCCTTCTTTCTAGCTAATAACAATTCTCACAAACCTTACAAATCATTTGGAAACTCCATTTGTTAAATTAACACGGGAAACACATTGACAAGACTAAGTCCAAGTCCAAGAAGAAGTTTGGACGTGTTAAACGACTTTTGTTTTTTTATGAAAACAGACATAACTTTTGATTTGAATCAGGGTAAAATTTTATCAGAGTGTTCTACAAGCCTTATTCCTTTGGACACCAGTTGGCTAGTGGCAACCGAGGTAAGGAACAACCCAAATTAAATCCAAAAGATGTTGTTTGAGATTTTTCTTTATTTTACTCATTATTTTTAGATTCCTTTTCTTAGTTAGGTTTTAGAATTTTAATTTGATTTGGTGTTGATTAGCCAATTCAGTTTAGCCACTATTTAATTTTTTTTTTAATAGAAGTTTAGAAATTTATTCTAAACTTTTTAGTTTACAGTATAGGGTTGTAACCTTAAGACTTGAGAAACATTAGTTCTTTCTTTCAATATACACTGTGTCAATTAGTATCATAGCAGGTTGACATGTTCAATGGACAAAAATGTTGACAACATCTTCCCACCTTACGATGGAGTGGTGGCCATCTGGGGCATTGTGCTTGTGATAGTTTGAAAGCTAGCACGGAGAACCCTATTGCAAAGATTTGATCGATTAGATCAACTACCAAAGGGAGACGCAAACAAGGTTGTTATGAGGATAGGAATGAGCCTAGAGACTTACCTCAGGGCAAACCAAACCTAAAATCTATTCCTACAAACCAATATAGGCATCATGACTATATGGAGAGTGGTGTTTATGACGGGAAAAGCATTGAAGGCTTAACTCACAATCAACTTTTTTGTAGACATGTTCCTAATTGCGATGAAATTCCTTTATTTGGTGGGGATTTTTTAAAATAAAAGATTTTTAGATGGTTGTCAAAGTTAAAAGCATGTTTTCCTATTGAAGAAAACTCCTAGTTATTAGAAGGTAGGATTTGCAATACATAAACTTGCTTATGAAGCCAAAGATTGGTGGTCCTATATTCTAGATGATAGAGTTCGTGTTGGCAAGCTTGTAATTCCATTATGGCAAACAATGAAAAAATTATTAACTTTGAAGTTTGTGCAAGATGATCACAAAAAGATTTTATACTAGGCCTTCAAGCAAATAAATTGTTATTACTTGCTTTTTGTTCAACCTTCTCAAATATTAAAGAGGAAAAATGTAGAGGAGAGCTATTACAAACCCACAAGGATGCCTTGCAAAGAAGAAAAGCTTACATAGCTAATAGTTACTGATTAGGTGGCAATGGAAAACCAGAATGAGAAAATAGTTGATGCAATTAAAACCATCATAACGAAGTCGCGAATGGAGAGTTAACCATGCAGGTTAAACAATAGGTCTAATGAAAGCCACCAAATATATGATCTAAAGACTAAAGTTGAAAATCTTTTAGTTCTAATGGGCAAACATTGCAAGATATTAATGCCTAGAAATTAAAAACTCATAAAGCACAAATTCTGGATCTTAAGAAGAAACATGACAACCAAATTCAGCTTCCAAAGCAAAAAAAAAAAAAAAAGTGATGAAGCTCAAGAAATCAACAAGGCAACAATCAATGATGTTGAAGAAGAGCATGGATTGGTAGTGGTCCATAAACCATCTCTTCCCAAATGAAAGTCATCAATTGATGCCAAGTCAAAGGACGAAACTATCATTAAACTAATTACAATGGTATATTTGAAGTATCTATTTTTTTGGAATGGAAGAGTTCTTTTTTTTACTGTGAACTCGACAATGAGTTTTTCTCAAGTGAAGAAGCTTGAAATGAGACGCGTATTGACAAGTCCAAGTCCAAGAAGAAGTCTTGACGCATCAAGTGACCTTTCTAATGAAAACAGACATAATTTTTATGTGAGCATTAAATCAAACTGAAATTTTGCTAGTGTTATACAGACTCTGTTTCCTATGGAGTTGGCTGGCCATGGTCAAGAACCTGCCCAAATTAGGCCCAGAAGATATTTGGGATTTTTCTTTATTTTCCTAATTATTTTTGAATTCCTTTCCTAGTTAGGTTTCAGATTTTCACTTGATTTAGTTTTAATTAGCTAGGTCAGTTTAGGCATTATTTAAATAACTTTGAAGCTTATTTTTCAGAATAGAGTTAAGATTGTTTATTCAAAAATTTATTCAGGAATTTTCAGTTGAGAAATTAGGACAGTAATATTAGGGCTTGAGAAACACTACTTATTTCGGTGCGTAACAAATAATAAGTGATCTGATAGGGGTTTAGTCAAACATCAATCCCAGTTGCCAAACAGGCCCCTAGAGCTGCTACAATCCTTGGATCATTTTAACAAACATTAAGTCACATATTCACTGCTAAAAAGACCTATTCTCAGTTTTAAGAACACATATTCTAGCATTAAATTTAAGCAGGCAAATAATTCAACAAGCTCAAAATTCACAACCATATATAATGATGATGATGATATAGTTTGATTCAGAATCGGAACCTTGGGGGTCCTTTCCGGGAGGAGGGTCGGACTGAGGCGGCGGTAGGGGAGATAACGCGGCGTGGCAACGGCGGAGGCGAGTGGTGGGACTCGTGCAGGGCGGCGAAGGAGGAAGTGAGAGACGTAGGGAGTGGATAGAGAAAGGGAGAGGAGAGGGGTTTTGGGTTGGAAAGGGTAGTGGTTTAGGGTATGCGGATGAAGGAGAGAAAATGGCCATTTCTGAACTGGAGGAAAATCAAAATACCACTCTTCAAAATTATCGCTGGATCATGATTTTTGGGCTGAAATAGAAATGGATTTAACTGAAATATATTATCATCTCCGCTTTCGTTTTTCTTTTTCTTATTTCTTACGATATCTTGTAAAATAATTTCAATGGTGAGAATCATTTCTATTTACAAAAATATAAAATATCAAGAGGTTAATATCTCGTATTTACCTTTACTATTTCCTTCGCTTCAATCATATAATAATAGCATCTGACTTTTCACATACTAACAAGTATAATTAATAACAAGTCATCTCTTTTTATTTTACTTTTCAATATTACTCTTATTTTCTTTTTAAATAAAGTATTCATCAAATTGATTAATTTAAATTTATTATCGACAAATAATATCTGGATTTATACAAAGTAATTATTTCATAAAATATCAAAATAAAATCTTTCTTGATTACTTCTAATATATCATTTTTTTAGGTAAAATAGATTTTTAATCCACTATTGTAACGAATCACTAACAAATCAATAAAAAATTTATTAATTGCTTTCTTAAAAATTAATCTTTAAACTAAATTAATGGTAAAAAATACAATAGTTAATGGTAAAATTGCTTGCAATCACATTTAACATGACTTGCAAACAAAATTAACAAATTTAATGTATATAAGTTCCTTTAGTTTTTTTCTTGTTCATTAAAAATAAATTTGAAAAGATCAAAATATAATAATATGACATGATTATTTTAATCTTTTATATATATTTTTTATTTTAATAAATTTTGGAGTATTAAAAAATTATAAGGCATTAGTAAATCACAAATCAACATAGTGACTTGATATGTCTTAGAACCAATTTTTTATTTTTTAGTTATTTTGGAGTATAAATTTTAAAAGGGATTTTCACCTAATATTTGTATGACATGTCTTGAAATTTGATTAATTTTGAAATTTTTTTGAAAAAATTATCTTTTTACTTCCAATTATAAATAAAAATAAAATTTCAAATATTACTTTCACATAAGCATTTATTGATTTCAAGACTTATAAAATAAAGAAAATGATGCAATGTAATTCTAAAACATAATAATAAAAAAAGAAGAACAACAAGGTTTTAAATATATACAACAGGCTAATATAATTGTATTTGCAAGGTTAGAGTACTCATTTCTTGATAGTCATGATTTATTTTATCAAAGGCCAAACTACACCTCTCTATTCATCCGTCAATTGCATGATTCACTTAACATATACCTTGATTGTCTTTTTCATCTGGCCCTAAATGTTTGGGTAATTACACTATTTTTACTATTTTTGTTTTCAAATGATAACCATCCACGCCAAATCAAATTGTTAACTTGCTTCTCGACCTTTGGAGATGATCAATTGAATGACCTAAGGCTCTTGCATGATACTTACTTTTAGCATTTTTATTATACTATTTAGGAAAATATGGTTGGATGGGTTTAAGTGGTAGAGATAGTATTTGACAAGCATTACAAGGTGTTGATAAATGTTAACGAGAAGAACTTGAAAGGGAGATGATTGTTCATTGTTTTTTCTTTTATGGTTTGGACCTTATGTATGATGTTCAGGCCATAGTAAAGATGGTGAAGGTTTCTGACTTTTATGGTAGAATGTAGCTTGTTATGGGAGTGAAAGGGATGCACTAGTGTTTACAAATTGAGGTATTTGATGAGAAAAATTGGGATGGTATGACTAAGGTTTTTGGCCTTCTATTAACTTACATGTTCATTTCAATTGTATTTTCTTAAAAAATTTCTTGTTGTATTATAACATCTTGCATCTTCTCTTCTTTTAAAGCTTTTTTTTTACTCTTTTAGTTATAACCACCATGTATAAGAATTGATTTAAAGTATTGAAAATTATAAATCTAAAATAAGAAGCATTGAAAGTATTCATAAAAATAAAGATATTTTATTTTTAGATAGAGAAAGGTTGATGTGGCCACTTCAAGCCACATTTAGTCATACTCTTTAATGGATTCTTT
>Ga0325402_1007262_pt1 | contig 10507 bp, 9 predicted proteins | sample PopdelMetagenome_22_FD_207212 | JGI IMG/M metagenome (GOLD analysis project Ga0325402, IMG submission 207212) | Populus deltoides microbial communities from Bellville, Georgia, United States - Xylem-PdKOR-R3 | ecosystem: Host-associated > Plants > Phyllosphere > Stem > Wood/Secondary xylem... | reverse complement strand
TATGGAAATGGAAAACTATGTTTAGGGTATGCCTTATTGAGGTCAATGAAGTCCACACACATTCACTACTTTCTACTAAGCTTTTCACTATACCACATTAGCAAGCCATTCAGGGTACATCATGATACAAACCAAGTTAGGTCTGAATTTTGCCTTGAAATGCCTACTGACCTGTTTTGTGAGATCAGACATATCTTTCAAACCATATATTGGATCAAGTTGAGATTTTACAAGGAGATATTAGACACATGAAAATATATTGTGGTAAAATTTCATTCAATAAGAGTTCAAAAACATATTATTTATATTATTTGAAATTGATGTTACTACTTTGGCAGATTTATCGACAAAGTGTTCTTTCTTAGCTATTTTCGGCCCAATCAGTCTAGACATGTAATGGGTTAATTTTGGATAGAAAATAGAGATTAAATGAGGATTATTTATTCCTTAAAATTATGAATGGGCTTGGGCTATAAGGGTTCCTAATGTCGCTTGGATTCATTGAAGAATTGGAGTCCATACTTTGCAATGATTTCAAGTCCCACATAGACTTGATGTGGTAGCATCTAAGGGAATCTTTCTCTTGGATTTCTTTTCTTTATTTTACAGGTATTCCTAACACACTAAGAAGACTAAAAAGAGGCAATATAAGAAAGAAAATTCTAGCAATCAAAATAAAGTTTCCTAGTTGAATTTCTATATTATAAGTTTTGGCCAAAACACCACTCATGAGAGCTTGGAGATTTTAACTACATGGAGGAATTCTAGCATAAATACTCTATTTTTATTATTCTATTTTATTTATTTGATGTTGATTAATTATTTTTTAATTTAAATTTGTTCTGGGTCATTGGACATTGTTTAGGAGTTTATTTCATTTTTTACATATGCTAGTTGATTCCTAGTTTAGGCCAATTATCTTGCAACCTAAAAAGGGTTCATTAGAGTTATTTAGAGGATACTATATAATGTTTTTAAAGCTGTAAATTTTAGCAGCTTACTGATAATAAACGTGAGTTTCTTCCTTTTGATTGTTTGTGGTAAAACATCATTTTTTTATAGGGAAAAAGATTGAATATGTGGCTTATCAAAGATTATTAAGCATCATGACATCATTCGTATACTTTAGGTTCTTAGGTACATGATTGTCTCTGGGTTCAAGTTTATTCTACTACCTTTGATTCTTAGGTATATGGTTACATCTAGGTTAGGGTTCTATCAAACCTGATTTTTAGCTTTTCGGGTTGTATTTCAACTTTGTTGGGGGTTGCTTGACCATATGACTAAAAGATCCACATTAGTTGGCATTAAAGCTAGGCTCCAACATCAGGTTATATCCTTTTATTTTCCTTGTTTTTGTTTCAGTTTTTCCTAAAATTTAAGTCTTTGTTTTTGTTGTTATTTTTCTTCGCATCTAGCTCTAGAGTTTGTGTTAATTAGGGTTTCTTGATAAAATAATAACCTACTGTCCAGAAAAATTTTGTTATTGCATTGGTGACTCAATCCTCATGATCACGTGGTCATATAATTCACAATCAAGATTAAGATATGATCCAAGATAGCTAAAAGAGGTATAATAGAAGTGTGACGCAATAAAAATCTATCTCAAAGCACTAACACTATTAGAATGAAGTCGAATGAAGCCATGAAGCCAGTTAATCTTTGATAAGTTAGATTTAGCTCATTTAAGAACCAAAAAATGCAAGAATATTTCTCACACATCAAACTAAAAAGTTCAAAAGTATTACTGATAAAACAAATACCAAAATTTAGGCTTACATGTATTTAAATAGTCTAGAGAAACCAACCCTAATGGATCTACCCTCGTGGGCTGAATTAACCCACTTATAAAAACTTACTCAGAACCTTTATTAGTAAGCACAAACCCTTATCCAAACAAGCCTTGGATCCTAGTTGAAAATAAAGTATTAAATAAGTTTAGTGCTTGTTCTACCATGAGAATAAAAGAAAAGAAAATATTGCAAGTCTAATACAAGACTTATTTATAACCTATAATGCTGCCCAATAATCCTAGGAACTAAAAGAGAAGTTGTTGCCCTTTTGGTTTTCAAGTTATAATAGGATTCTAATCTCAGCCTTGTATTTACCTTTTTTTTTTAAGGAAAATGATGCTGCCTTTAATGCTCTTCTTTGTTAACTCTTGATATCCTTCCAATAATAGAAAACACAATTAAGTTGCTGAAGTACTCTTCTTGCATAACAAGGAAACTTTGTTGACACATATGTTTCCTAAGTTAGCTTGGATTCCTTTATTTCTTTTACAATGTTTTCTCCTCACCTAACAAGGATATAAAATAAAAATAATAAATCCTAATATTTAAAGTAAATAATTAATTTTCTCACACATAATAGGAAATCTAAAACTAGTTAGGAATCCACAAAACACATGGAAACATCGCAAAACAAGGCTGGCCAAAACTAATACAAAATTGGCAAACTTGTTATCGAAACTTAATGGCCCAAATAATGGATTAGACCCCTCTTGCATAAAGATTAAATATACCAAGGCCTCCTCTTGATGCTCTAAAGTATCCCAAAGTTTAGCATTGGCTGAAATTTGCACATCCAACGTATTAACTGCTTATTTTAATGTCTTTGCTTTGGACATTGTGATTGGCCTATTTGGAACATGTGATGGGTCTTTGAGGTTCGTGAACTAATCCACATCAGTTAAGATAAAAAAAAATATTCAAATCAATTTAGTTCAAAAATGGTTCAATCAGTTCGATTAAAAAAATTTAGGTAGTTTTGGGTTTTTCTACTTGTTTCTAGTTTTGGTCAGATTATTTTTATAGTTTAGAGGTATTTTTTGTGTTAATCTTAGTTTCCCATATCGTTAATTAATTCTAGTATGTCTTTATCTTGTCATAAAGTATCTTACAAATTAGTATGAATCCTTTAGTAAAATACAAGAGGAGTATAAACATGTGAGGGAGTGAATGAGGAATTTATATTTTTTGTCAACTAATTGATTTTTCAAATTTGAAGATGTTTGAGACAACATATGGATTGTATGGCCAATAAATTTAGAGATAGGTTGGATAGATTAGAGAAGCAACCTGCTAATGATCATGGTGGGGTTTAAAATAGGTCTGAGCAAATAGAATTTAATTTTAGGAGTGTTGTTAGACAAGTTAACACCGATATGGATGAGTTTGTGGTTGATGATACAGACATGAGTGATGTTGATTTTGATAATGTGTCTGTGGGCTATGGGGAACGACTTGGATGACAGCAAAATCATCTGTATGGAAGGGATATATATGATGATAATTTCAATCAAAAGGATATTTACAGGTATTATGACCATATTTTAAAGGGAAGAATGATCCAAAAGCTTATTTAAAGTGTGAGGAGAAGATGGAATGGGTTTTTTAGTGCCACAATTATCATGAGCTCAAGAAATTAAAGCATTTGGAGATAAGTTGGATAAATTGGAGAAGCAACCAACTAATGATCATGGTGGGGTTTAAAATAAACTAATTTAATATTATGAGGGTTATTAGACGAGTTAGTAACGATATGGATGAGTTTATGACTGATAATATAAACATGAGATGGCTTGGATAATAGCAGAATCGTCTATATATAAGGGATATATATGATGATAATTTGGAATAGAGGGGTAATTATAGGTACTATGACTATACTGATGAGTTTGGTGGAGATTTTGGTACAATTAAGCTAAAATACCAATTTTTAAGGGGAAGAATTATCTGAAAGCTTATTTAGAATGGGAGAAGAAAATGAAGTGGGTTTTTTAGTGTCATAATTATCCAAAGCTCAAGAAATTCAAGTTTGTTGTGATTTCTTTTACTGACTATGCCACAAGAGGAATCCTGAGAGGCAAGTTAAAACTTGAGATGAGATGAAATCCATTATGAGAAAGAGATTTTTGCCTACAAAGAGTTGTATCAAAGGTTACAGATTTTAAGCCAAGGTATATGACACGATCAAAGAGTTGATGTCTTCTCCCAAGTGTAGGAGTGTCAAAGTAATAAATAACCCGGCAAGACCGGGGTCGAACCATAGGGAGGTTAATTGTATAAACTACAAATAAAGAAATAGATAATAACAGAAAAGGAGTTGAAGAGAGCTTTGAGATCTGATATTAATATAAGGATTAAACAATGATAAAATAATTGTCAAAGTTAGAAGATCTACTAATGGTATTTCAAACAAGTATAGTATAAACTCTTTTTATTACTCAACTGGAAACCACACACAAAGGAAGTTCCAATCGGATTATAAATTGTTAACATGATTCCATTAGTTATCTTATTCGAATAATACTAATACTTGTAAATGTTGTCAGGTATTCATGATTATAACTTATGTTGACAACAAATCAAGTTCCTTTCATAGCACAAATGTCGGTTATACCATACAGTTGGGTTATGAAAGTGCCAAGTATTTATTGTACCAAGGGTTATACAACATAAATCTAGATTAACCATTTAACAAGCAAAGTATTAAAAGTGAACAAGATAACAAATACAAAACATGTTAGTATCAAACATTAAAGTCCATGTTGAGTTTATACTATACTTATTCTTACACCATTAGTGTAACCTTTTCACTTTGACATAATAAACTTAGCTAAACATAATGAAAGAGAGAAACATAAATAAACAAGATAAGAACATAAATAAGATATAAGTTAACTAAGTAAAGGAAATGAAATGAAAAGCATAAACAAGAGATTAATATAAACAAAACTTAAGCATTACAAAAATATAAAGAGAGAGAGAAAGAGAGCAAGAACATGATCTTGATATGAAAACCAAGATGTCTAAATACATGGTAAATGCCTCCTTTTATAGGCCAAAATTTAAAACTATTGATTTGATGACTAATTGTTAAGTGGGTGGCCACATCTTGACTTGGTGGCAATCCTTATCTTCTTGTCTGAACAAAACGTCATTGCTAACGTCAGAATTTGAACATATTGTCTTCATGAAAGTTCTAGGAAATTGTCTCAGCTTTCTAACCCAAGAAAGAATCGGTGCATTTGGACTTTTAGAACTCGAGATATGGGCTGAACACTGAACAGGATCTGGGCTGCAGGACAGATTCAGACTTCTCTTTTGATGCTAAGATTTGGACTTCCAAACAGCATAATTGAGTTTGGACTCTCCTGAATGTTTTAGGCATATGTCTTAGCTTTCTATCCATATAAACCAAACTAAAATCCAAGATCTACAGCTCCAGATACGACCCAATGACTGAACAGTGTTCCAATTTGGACTAAACCAGCATCTCTTTTCTAAGCTTAGCCCTCTCTTTGTCTTTTCAATTTCAGTAGTTAAACTCATCAATCAATCCCTTCATTTATGTGATAGGTCTGCATTTAAAATGAACATTTACCATAAATTAAAGGTATCTTATAGTATTAGACATGATATTATAAAACATGCTCTAGTTAAGGATTTATTGATACTTTAAGTGTAAAATGATGATATAAAACCTTGATAAAAATACACTTTTAAGTACTAATCATACCCCCAATCAGCTTATTACTAGTCCTTAGTAATTAAAGCGTTAAAATAGAAAAATAATTTGCAAGTTTCACAAAGAAGGCATTCATCATTCAACTTTCATTAATATATCCAAATAAACAAACTCTTAGTAAATTTAGATATCTGCTTCATACTTCTTAAATAAGATATTAATAAACCTTTCTTTTGTGCTCAATATATCAACACATAGTTATGGGGCTTTACTTGGAAGAAAACAAAATTTTATTCTAATGTTTAAGGTTAACTTTCTTGGGTTGGGATTATTATTATTATTATTTTTTTTTAATATATATACATATAACTTAAAACATAATGCATCTTTAACCCATGTAACAAGCTTTCGGCTAATTACTCCCAGACCAGTCGGTCTTAGGGCATTAGGTGTTGAGACACCCCTATAAGCTTAGTAACTCGAGTTGCAGATACCGATACGTAAATAGTGCAATGTTTGATTCCCTTAAGCTTTTTTCCTTAACCCGTGTAACAAGTTTTAGGCCAATAGCTCCCAAGTCAGTTGACTTTAGAGTATTAGGTGTTAAAACACCCCTTTGGGCTTAATTGCTTAGGTTAGGGAGGCTACGAAACCAAACTTATCTACGTTTTTATTATCATTAATATTATCAATTTGTATTTTTTTTTTTGCAAATTATATACTATCCATTTCCCTTAGTTGTTACCTTTAACAAAAAAACATAAATAATGTAATAATCCAATGTGAAACCCACAATCATTTGTTAAAGTGTGTGTGTGTATGTGTGTGAAAATAAAGGTTTAAGAATACTTGTTAAATGAGTATATGAGCAGAATCAAGTAATAACAATACGAGAGTTTGTGAACCTGAATATTTTAAGAAGTATTCTGATAGACCTTGATAAGAATATTTACTAAGATGTGTCTCAAGAGTCAATAAAATTCCTCCTTACTATGCCATCCTAATAACATTTTTGTCAAATGGTTTTAATAATAGCAAAAACAGTTAGTAAGTTAGTTTTTTTTATGTCAACTACTATCCTCTCCCCCCAACCAAAACGAGACATTGTCCTCAATGTCCTAAGGTAGAAAGATAGAGTATAGAAGACATCACCTGAAACACACTTAAACAAATATAAGAAATAACAAAACAAAATAATATGCTATTAATAAAACCAAAAGACACAATGTTTCACAAACGAAGGCTCAAATCCAATCTAAGCTTTTTACAGCTTTTCATAGTTGACTAATTTATGCGACTCATAGAGGGATCAATTACAGAGATAAAAGATTGTAGTTGGTCAATCAATTGTTCAGCATTAGTAGCAAAGATTATGATTTGTCGTGCCGACGATGTTAGAAATTGCTGTTCCACAGCTTGATCAAGAAAAGACAACAAATTATCATAAAAACCATTAACATTTAACAAACCTATATGTTTATGGTGAATGTGTAGTTGGGCCCAAGATGAAATATGAAAGATCTTTTCCAATGTGCCAAGACCACCTGGTAAAGCAATAAAGGCATCAACATGGTTAAACATCACATTCATTCGATCAGACATTGTAGAGACATGTAGTTCATTTCCAATTGTTTTTCCAATGATGTCCCTTTTTGCTAAAGCTTTGGGGACAACTCTCAAAACTTGACTGCCTTCTAAAAATACAGCTATTGACACACCCTCCATTAACCCAAGGTTGCCTCCCCCATACACTAAATGAATCTTTCTCGCAGCTAGTACCTGACCAAAATGATTTGTTGATTCTAAAAACTCCTTTAATTTCTCATGACTGGATCCACCGAAAACACAAGTATTTCTTATGTGATGACTTGAGGAACCTGCCATTTCTACACACTTTTATATTTGTTGAATGTATGGGTTGAGAAGAAATGAAGGGAAGGAATAGAAGATTTTATAGATAAGAAATTGAAAATGCAATCATACCACCTATAGGTAGGTCAGCTAGAGTCTCACACTCTCTCTCTTTTTATTTATTTATTTTGAAAAAGCATGTGTATGTATATGTAGTTGTGATTGTGGCTCATATTTTTCCTTGGTTTTACGTCCAAGAATGGCTTAAACGCCCTCTATGGGTCGGGGATAGGCTTCCCATCTAGTTTTCTTAAAAATTAGCAAACAGGGTCTTTTTTAGTCAGATTCCCAAGACTATGTCGAGCATGTTCTTTATGGAATTGTGGCCATAAATGATTCACATCTCCACTAGGATACATCTCAAGAGTCAATAGAAGATTATCTAAAGACCCCTTACTCAGGCTGTCCTTAATGAATTGTATTTTATCTTCACGGTTTACAGATATCATTCCTAAAAAATGACATGTTGCATTACAAGTCCATCTGGCACGTCTGTGACAGACTTTCAGTCGTTTTGCATGACATTTCTTTGCAAAAGTGCTTTTACCTGTTCCAGGCATGTATGAAATGAAAGAATTGGAGGACTCACCTGATAATCGGACCTTTGCTTCAATTAGCCAGCGAATATCTTCAGGAATTCCATGATTCATTAACAACCCCAATCTTTCACATCTAGCACGGTGAATTTTTGCAATCGTATTTGGAGGCAAAACGGGAAAATACTTTTTTTCAAGAGCGGTGTCCATTTTCAAATGAGAATTGGAGAAGAGATGCAAAGAATGGAGAAAGAGCAAAGAATTGCACAAATATATACACATATATCAGTTATTATGGGAAACTAAAAGAACCGACTTAAGAGTCGTACCGTTATCCGCCATTTGACCAGGGTTGGAGAAAGACTTGAAAACATTGCAATTCTTTGGATTCACGATATCACAGGCCCCATATGGATACTCATGTTTCACAATAAAAGGGCCGCTCCATCTTGATCTTAGCTTTCCAGAAAATAAATGGAGTTGAGAATTATAAAGTAAAACTTTTTTACCAATATCAACTTTTTGACAATTTTCACAAGTTTTGCAGAATGCATGCGTATCCTTGAACATGATAAGCCAATAAAATCCACATTGTAAGATTTTTGCAGTTGTCTTCTTTGATAAGAAACGACCCTCATATGCCTCAAAATGACAAAATTTAATGACATTACTTACCTCATTGTCGGGAATGCATCTTCAAAATATTTGATCAGGACAATATTTGAATAAGTTATGGTCATCCCAATGAAAGTTCTTCACTTTGTTCAAAAACTTTCTTTTGTCTTGGGTACTTTAATGAGCTGGCAAATATCCTAAAGTAAAAAAATTGATATTTTTAGCAAACCAAGGCATTGAACTAAGAGAAGGTAAAGATTCATCAGGAAAGTAATCATCGATTGGTGTGATGTTGGAAGGCGAATCTATTGTCAATCTTGACAAAATATCTGTATCAACATTTTCGGTGCCTTTTTCATCCATGATTTCTTCCTGAGAATAAATCATTTGCAAATCTTCAGATTCATCAAACTTAATTTTACTCAAAGTAGATTCAAATTGATCATAAACTAATTCTTCAATAACATCTACTTCCTGTGAATCATTATCATCTCCAGGTTGCTTGCAAATGTTAAAAATATTCATCTCCAATGTCATGTTTCCAAATGATAGCTTTATCAGTCCACCATTCCTACAATAACAGGAAATGAATTACATGCTTCAATAGGTTGTGTATCCAAGACAATAAAAATCCACAGGATAAATAAATTTATCAACTTGTTCTAACACATTTTCAACTATTCCTCTAGGCACTTTTACAGATCTATCAGCAAGTAAGAGAGTTACAGAAGTTGGTTTTAACTCACCTAGATTGAGACTCTGAAAGACTGAATATGGAAGTAAATTCACACTAATTCCAAGATCAAGTAAAGCTCTTTTAATTTTATGTTCTCCAATAAAGCAAGAAATTATAGGACAACCAGGGTCTTTATATTTCAAAGCATTATTGTTCTGAAGAATGGTACTTACTTGTTCGGCTAAAAAAGGCTTTCTTTTTCACATTCAGTTTTCTCTTCACGGTGCACAAGTCTTTCAAAAATTTAGCATAAAAAGGTACCTATTTAATAACATCCAACAATGGTATATTGATCCTTACTTGTTTGAAAGTTTCAAAGATTTCAGAGTTGTGATTGACTTTTCTTTGTTTGGTCATGACATGAGGAAATGGAAGTGCTGGCGGGGAGTCAGTCTTTTCTTTGCAATGTTCAGATTCAACCCCTTCCTTACCCTCAGAGATTGACTCATCATCTTTATCACAAGGTTCAAGAGTGGGTTTTTTTAATAACCTTACTACTGCGAAGAGTGATGACTGATTTGACTTGATCTATGTTTTGGCTTCCAGAACTACTTGCATTTGCATTGTATTGCCTCTTAGGATTTTGTTGTGGTTGAGATGAAAACTTACCTTTCTCTTGAAAACTGAGAGCAGATGCGAATTTTGAAAGAACATCTTTTAGATCTGCCATAGTTTGAGCATTTTGAGTGTTGATTGTCTCGTGCTTTTCAATGAATGCATGCAATGTTTCCTCAAGATTTCTTCTAGGAGGTGGAGCATAAGGAGGTGTATATCCATGAGAATTTTGGAAATTATAGTGTGCTTGAAACGATGGCTGTGAAGTTTGTGCATCATTGTTATCACTCTTTCAACTGAAATTTGGGTGATTTCTCCAACCATGGTTGTATGTTTGCGAGTATGGGTTATTATTAGGCCTTTGAAAACTATTTAAAGCATGGGCTTGTTCATGGAGGCATTGCTTGAAAGAAGGCAAAGTTGGACAGTCATTGGTTGAGTGTTCATTGGTTTCACAGATTTGACACACAATGTCTTGAACAGATTTTAATTGACCACTATTTTTCAATTCTAGGGCCTCGACTTTTATAGCTAAAGATGCAAACTTGGCTTGGAGGTCATGATCTTCCCTGAGGTTGTACATTCCTCCACTAGATGTATGAGGTTGAGTTTTACTTGGTGGCTCATAAGTGTCTGTAGTGTCCTAATTTTGAGCATTTTCAGCTAGCAAGTCTAGGTATTC
>Ga0325402_1007254_pt1 | contig 10513 bp, 3 predicted proteins | sample PopdelMetagenome_22_FD_207212 | JGI IMG/M metagenome (GOLD analysis project Ga0325402, IMG submission 207212) | Populus deltoides microbial communities from Bellville, Georgia, United States - Xylem-PdKOR-R3 | ecosystem: Host-associated > Plants > Phyllosphere > Stem > Wood/Secondary xylem... | reverse complement strand
TATCATCAGTAGTTATGCCATGGATTGCAAGCCAAATAAAGCCTAGCCGAGCTGAAAGCGCTTACTAAAAATAATACTACAGAAGCTTCGATGTAATCCACGTCTAGCATGTGAATCCTCGTCACTTAGATTTGTTCCCGTGTTCCTCCCTCCCTTTCTCTCTCTCACTACTAAGCGGCTAATCAAGCGGATTTTACGATAGACAGAAGCTCGGCTTACATGCCCCGTCCTTTCTGTCTTCTCTCCTGCTAAATGACAGGCTCCATTTCGGTTTTTCCTAGGTAAAGTTTGATTCTTTTTTATTTTTTATTTTTTTTCTTAGTTTGTTTTATACATTCGTTTAATTTAATTAGTAAAGAAGTCTAAAAACTAGAATCATGCCTTACGGTAATTATTATAATTTTAAATAGGGGCAACTCTATATTTTGCATCGCATGTTTGCCTTTTCCCTGGGATTTTTTAAACATACTTGAAGTAAATTACAATCTTATTCTAATTCATTATTTTCATTTAATAAATTTCTATCAATGTTCAGTTAATTGTACTGATTAATTAATTAAAAAAAGTTGCACTAGTAAAAGGGATCTTAAATAAATAAAAATTAACATAATGATAGGAATATTTAAAATCAATAATTTAATATCATGAGATAAACTTGATCCATTATTAAAAATTAAGAAAACATTTTTTGGGTAGAAGTTTGCTTGTCTTGTAAACTTAATAATTATCAGTACTAATAAATATTTAAGGTAAGGGAATGAATTTATATGTCCTAATTAACGTGTAAATTAATTTCAGGGTATTTTAGAATGAAGGTAATCACATGACAAGTGCTTGGGAATGTGTGTCTATATATATATATATATATACATGTATCTTCTTAGCTTAAATTAATGCTTTATTATTTCTATTGAGAGGATCCATATACCCTTAATTTTACTAAAAATAACATAATTGCTTCAATGATCATGAACCTATGCTTCCTAGCGTGTTTAGTAAATTTATTATATTGCTTGCTTTTCTTTTTTTATCAATTAAACTATTAGTTTTTTTTAGTAAAAATCTATATTTTCAACCAAAATTTAACGAATTGGATCCATTTTAATAAAATAAAATAAAATAAATCTATAGTTGAAGAAATCAAAATCAATAGCCATCTTATTATCTTGATGTGATATAATGGGACCATGTTATCATATAGTGGACCTCATAACACAGTTTTTAACCCAGCATTTCGCACGATTAAGTCTGTCATTTTCATGCAAGAAATATAAATTATTGCTCTCCTCACTTTTGTTTTTTTGCACCGATTTCCTGCTCTCCTCTCTTTATCACACATCAATGAATCTGTCGTGTTTCATCTTCCCTGCTTATTTTTCCTTGAAAGAGAAACATAATTGTTTTGATGGTTCAGATCTCTCATGTCCAACCACTTCTCAGAAATATTGCGGACCCAAGGAAATCTTCCTTCTAAGGTCTTGCGATGGACCACGTCCTTGTGCCTATAAAATTGACCATTGAACTAAAGATTGAACACATATATGTCTTTGATATGTACCAAGCATGCTAGAATCAGGACTGCTCATTGACTTTGTAGGCATTGTCGTGATTGCAAGGTTGTAGACTGATGTTATTGCTCCCAAAGAAAACAGAAGTGCCCAGAAAATGATGGTGTATGGGGTGCACAGATATTTGAATAATGACCATAAGGGGAAAGCAGAAGAAAAAGGGAAAAAGCTCATGGAATAAGTGCTCCAAGATAAGATGGCTGTAGCGTTCCTGAGGATACATTAACCTACAAAAAGTGAAAGTAATTATGAGTGATTCGTGTTCTTGGTACAAGAAAGGTAAATTTTCAAATTAAGTGATCAAAGACGAGGAGAATTTCGCATAATCTTTTAGAAAGATGCTGTCAAAAGTCTCGACATATTAAAGTCATCAACAAATGGAAGGCCGAATCGTACTCATGATATAATAGTGTGCTGTGTTGGCTAAGGTGCTGAATAAGTTTCATATAACTCTACATCTTGTGATCTTATTTACAAAGATATCATAAACTTTAATTATGTCTCGATATAAGTGTAACAACGTAGATACTTTGCAAATATGCGTGGAAGACTGATTACATTTTAAAATTCAAGGTGATTGGAAAAAATATTTATGTGCTCGGATAATTAGTACTTAATTATTTAGTTTTCTTAATCTTGTTTATTTTTATTAGTTAAGTTGGGTGATAACTTGATATCTTTTAAAATTCAAGGTGTTTAGAAATAATATTTATATGGTTGGATAATAAGTTAATTACTTAGTTTTTTCAATCTTATTTATTCTTCTTTATTATTCTTAATCAAGATGGATGGTAGCTTTAATATAGAAAATAAGTACTTGCAATAAATTTCCTTTGATAAATATCAACTTCTAGATATTTAAGTAAGTATTTTAATTTGTAGAGGGAGAAACAAATACTTATAAGAAAAACCCATTGGAGAAACAAATACTTATAAGAATTCTAGGAGGTTAAGAGGAACTTTTATTAGAGAAACTCATACTTAGAAAAATTTCTAAAAGGTGGAGGAGAATCCATGGAGAAACCTATTCTTGAAAAAGTTTTTTACAAGGTTGAGAGGAATCTATACTTAGAAAAACATCTAAGAGGTTGAGGAAAAAACCTAAAGGAACCCATATTTAAAAGAATTTGTAAAATGTTAAGGGGAATCCATTGAGGAGCCTTCCCTATCGATAGTATAAAGCCTATGGCCATTTAGACAATGATGTGGGGCTTGGGAGTCCCTTGCTAGAGAGTTCTATTTTTTTAATCATGGATCACATAGGAGAGTGGAAGATTAGTGGTCTCTTGGGTGATGGGGTGGGGCTTGAAATCTCTTTGCTAAAAAAAAATCTCACTGAAGAGCGGAAGGCATGTGGCCTCCTTGATGATAATATGGGGCTTCACGGGTAGAAGTACCCATGGTAATGAGTAGATTCATTACCTTTACAGTTCAAATTTTTTAGCCTAGACTTCAAGGGCTTGGTTGTAATTTCATCATAGCTTGTTGTTAATATTGTTGAGTTCTAAGGGTATTTTTGGTTTTTGCAACCTAAAAAAAAAGCTGCTAACACGTGTCTCACACGAGTCAACCGCTACACCGCCTTCTTGTGGCGTGTTCGGCTGGCTCTAATAGTTGTAACTGTGATTCCATCACATCATTTAATTTATATTAGTATCCTCTTTTTCTATGGGTAGAGCGTGTATGATGGTTCAGCGTAATGTGACCTGACTTTTCTTTCTCTTTCTTTTTTCTTCTTGGATTGCCTGCTAACTATATAAAAATTCATACCAGCTTTTTAATATCTTCTTCTATGGATAGAGAATGTATGGTGGTTCAGCGTAATGTGACCTGACTTTTCTCTCCCTTTCTTTTTTCTTCTTAGATTGCCTGCTAACTATATAAAAATTCATACCAGCTTTTTAATAATTTTTTTAGTTCAGTCATTCTTATCTTATTTGTAATTGTTTTATTTACATTGAAAAGATAAAGAAGGATTTCTTTCGTAGCTTCCACATCTTTAAATATTCATGAAAAATCTAGGTCGTTCAGACTCTCTCTCTCCCTCGGATCCCTTGGCTGCTAGCTGAACAACAGTTTCCCTAGTCCACATACATAGTTTCCCATACTTTTCTAGAGATAAATCTTAGAATAGAATCTTATAAAAGGAAACGTTTGAGATTCTTAACTTAATTTCCATAACAGACAGTGCAAGCTAACGTTCTCAACTCCATAATTCCACACTTGGAAGTTCTCTATTCGCTATTGTATACCCGTCATGTAATTGCAGCACTTGCTTTAGCCTTCATCATCATGGCACCGAACAGAGAAACACTTGTTGGCTCTTACTCAACGGAAAATCTCCGAAGAACGATATCTGACATCTCGCTTGAGCTCAGCAAAGAAGCAAGTGGTCACGAAAAGCTATTTATCATCACAATAAACAAGTAGGTTTTGTTTTGTTCTGTCCTATTCAACGTTGAGAGCATCTTCGATTAGTTTATGAATTAATTAAACTAAATTATTTTTTAAATGACTTTCAAAGCAAATTTTTTATATCTATCTGGTACTATATAAGTTTATTAAAAGAAGAAAAAAAACAGAGAATTGATATGCACTGGATGGGAAGTCGTTCATCACTGTAGGAAGTTATAATGTGGCTTTACGGTATGAGTTTAGAATTTAGCTTCTAATTTTTGTTCGCAGAAGGGACATAATCAATCAGGACAGGAACCGTTTAGTAGTTCCAAGCATATTTATCAAACCCGGTTCGGGATTGATCCGGTTAAGAAATCAGATTTTAGGTTTTATGAGTCAACCTGGATCAACTCGAAAAAATTTAAAAATATATTTAAAATTTTAATATTTCATATAAAAAAATTAAAAAAAATCCATGTGAATATAGGTTGTACATATTGTAAATAATGAAGTTTAAAAAAATATTTTAAAAAGTTTTTTATCCCACATTAAAAAAATATTATGTTATGCTTTTAAATTGAAGCATTTAAATCAAAATTTTTTTATCTCACATTAAAAAAACATAACTTTTTTCTTATGAACATTGAGTATATATACTAAAGCGTTTCAAATCTCACATTGAAAAGATAATATGTTATCCTTTTAAGTTGAAGTATTTAAACCAAAAAGTTTTTTATCCCACATTGAAAAAACATAACTTTTTTCTTGTGAATATAGAGTATATATATGAAAGGGCTTCAAATCTCACGTTGAAAATTTTTTTTTTCTTGAAAACATAGAATATATATACTAAAGGGTTTCAAATCCCACATTGAAAAAACACAACTTTTTTCTTAGAAATATAGAGTATATATACGAAATGGTTTCAAATCTTATATTTAAAAAATAACTTTTTTCTTGGAAATATAGAGTATATATACTAAAAGGTTTCAAATTCCACATTGAAAAAATAAAATATTTTTTTAATATTTATATAGTAAACTTTAAAAAGTGTTAATAACCAACTAAAAAATATGAAAAAAAAGGGTATACAAGAAAAACTATATTTTTTGAAGAAAAAACCGAGTCTCGTCCGAGTCATGGATCGACCCGCCGGGTCGACCGGGTAATAAGCAAGTTTCTGACCACAGGCACTGGTCCTTTTACCGGCATGGCCGACTGGATTCAGGTCTCAAGAGAGCCCAGGAATTTCTGTTCATGGAAAGTTATGGCGGGCTACTCTCCATATAAACCAATTCTATTTCATGCTTGATTACGCCCAATTCTTGAGAGGGCCACCAGGAAGTAATATTTTGAGTTTGTTCTAGCATTTTTCTCGAGTTTAATGAACCAGATCCATTCATGACTGGACCCTCTCTGCTCTGGGCTCAGTCACTTGTTTGCAGTAGAGGAAAATGGTGGTTCCAAACAGACCATGTAATCTTGCATTGGGCTAAATTAATTGCGTGTTTTATTAAGAAATTGTCCACTTTTCTCCAAAAAAATAACAGGGATTTGTCCCAAAGAATTAGTTGGTTAAAGAAAACTTATTTAACATGAGGTTTCAGGAATTTTTTTTTTCATTATAGTATCTTTTAATTATTTTTAAATGGTGACGAATTTTCAACTCAATAGGATAGTATAAAGTAAAGAAAAATAAAAATACATCCATCCATGCATTGTCTTTTCTTTGTATCTATAATTCGGAACATAATTAAGATGGAGATTTTTTTTATCTCACCACTTAATTATGTGTTTATTTTTAAAATTTTAAGTATTTCAAAAGAGTTCTTGAAAAATTATAATAATTAATTAAAGTTGCACCAGCGAATTATCAATTATTCAAGCACAGGCCATTTAAAAGAAAGAAAGAAAAAGAAAAATACACAGAACGTGTCATCCTAGCTCATCTACAACCTTGGCCATGTAGAGTTCCGGCCGGCAATCAATTCCAGATTCCCGTTGAGGCAGGCGACCTCATGATGTAAAATCCTCATTTTCATATCTTTTTTCATTCAAAGACAATATATTTTAAACACTCTTCTACTCTTTTAAAACACAAATATATAATCTTAAAGATAATTTTACTCCTTTTTTATATAGAACATAGAGATAAAAATAGATTTTGTTTCTGGATTTGTGAGCTAAACACAATGTTTTCTGTCCTGTACTTTTCATTTTCAATTTCAAATTGGTTTGTGAGCTAAAAATGAATTAAAATAATTTTGATTATCCTTGTTTCGTTTCGTTTAACCACTAGAAATTTATTTCTTATTGACATGGTATTTCTTCAGTAATATGGGTATATTTTATAGATAATTAATTTACCAATAAGAAATAAATTATATTTCAAAATAAATAGAATAAAATTTGTAAAAATAAAAATCCAAATATTTTACTCAAACAAAGCTAATACTCTCAAAGTGGCTTACATTCCTGAATCTTACTGCTATACTCGGATGTACCATCCTCGGCTAGCACTCAAACTACTCCATTTATCGTTGTATGGTTAGTACAAGTATTAAATATTTACACATTCTTTTGCCATAATTGAGCTCACACAATGATATTATGGCATCTTTATTTCTAGTGGATGGTTATGATGACATTATCTTTTTAATTAAAATGTTATTTGAATATATTTTAACGTTGTTGTTTAAAATATTTCTTATTTAAAAATATATTAAAATAATTTTTTAAAAATATTATTTGTAACATCAGTATATTAAAATGATCTAAAAACATAAAAAATTAATATAAAATAAAAAAAATAAAAAATTTAAATTTTTTTATAAACACTTTTAAAACGTAAAAACAAATATAATCTAAATAATAATTTTTTTTAAAGCTTTTTCTTCATCACAATGCCAACATAAGTATCGGAAGGTTCCATAAATCTAACAAGAAACTCGTCTTACAAGTTTTCATGAAGATCAAGTTTAGTAATTCATCTTCGACATCTTATTTAATAATTCATCAACTTTGAAAAGCTTTGATCCATTGATGTTTTCTTAACACCTAGTATATATCTATATATAATGATGTTAGATCCTAACATTAGGTATACACACTATATGATCATATATAATCAGTTAAGATATTAAAAATATAAATTAACTACAACTATTAAGAAATAATTTAACTTAATAATAACTAAAAAAAATCATAACAATGTCAATTGATTTTCAGGAGAGTATGAACTTTATTGTCTATCTCTCTTTTTTTCTAGAAAAATTAAGGATTAAGAAGAGAATTAAACCAAAATTAAAACCAAAATGATATTTTTCACATGTGTTTACAAGTGCTCCGATGATAATTAATTAGAGTGACAAATAGATTGTCAACAAAGGTCTTGCGGCCTTTTTTCCCCCTACACCTTTAAGTTTCAGAGGGAACCTATTAAGACCGCTCCTTCCACCAATTCCTCCATCACCATTCCTTTTTTCGCTGTCATTTCTTCATTGTTTTCTAGATAGTCATTAGTGGTAATTATAGAGATGAAGCCTTAATTGGTGGTTTCATCCCTTTTCTTTTGAGCTATAACCCATATAAATTAGGAAAAAGAGGGACAAAGACTTAAAGCCATTTAGGTCATAAAAATAACTAGGTATAAAAATTCAGCTTTAACATATTTTCATTGTTAGACAACATATAACAAAAAAAAAAAAAGAAGAAGAGGGAGAGCTTTTGGCAAAGAGATAGAGAGACTAAAGAAAAAATGTATTATTTATCTTTGTGCCTTAATTGAATGGTGATTTGTTACCCGATTAAAATGAGGTTTTGATATGTTTTTTAGCAATGGGCTTTCTAACAAACGTGTTGATTGTTGAAAAGCTTTTACCTTGGGGTATTTTTTTTTGAAAGAAACTAATAGGATTAAATAAGGCAAAATTGTGTTATGCAATCACATTACACAGAATAGAAATTTGCTGAGCTAACTGGCTAAATATAGAAACATAATCTTCAGATCAATTCAGATCTTTCCACTATCTATTTCCTGCATAGTAACCAAAACATTACCCCAAAATACCACAAGCTGCAAAGAGTCATAGCCAAGCAACAAAATCAGATATTTTGTGCACTCCTTGTTTAGTAAGGTGATCTGCCATGTGATTACTTTCCCGGTAAGAATGAGTGTAGGTGATTGAATCAAAACATGAAGCTAGCCTTTGAGCTGAAGAGAAGAGTTTATGATGAATCCAAGGCCTATTATGAGGATTATTCATCCAGCTAATGACATTGGCAGAATCAGATTCAATAATAATATGTTTGTGATGTAGGAAGCAATTAGAGGCTGATAATTCGATAGCTTTGACTACCGCTCTCAGCTCAACTATATTGGAGTCTAAGATCCCAACCGACAAAGAAAAAATACCTAAAAGTATTTCATGGTGATTCCGCAAAACACCACCTATTCCGCAGGGGCCAGGTTTTTCGATAGAGGATCCGTCAACATTCCATTTGAATCTATTAGTCATAGGGGGAGACCACATAACACCAGTCCTCAAAGTTTGAGAATTAGTGCATCGAATCAGACCTTCGGCGGATCTTAGCAAATCTGAAGAGGAGTAAGGAAAATCCGGTTCTATAGCCTTTAACCATAAGCAAAGTCGAGTAACAATAAGGAATAACATAGTATTATAGTTTGGGATCTTCTATTTAAATATCACATCATTGCGGAGAAGCCACATAGACCATGCCACAGAGAAGAACAACATCACCCATGCTTTTTTCTGAAATTAGCCATAAACCAAAGAGTCCCACTGAGAGAAGAGATTTGCCAAGTTCCTTGGACAACACCAAGCTAAGCCCCACCAGTTGATGATTTTGGACCAAATGAGCCAGTGCTTGTAGCAATGGATAAGAAGATGGTCGACCATTTTTTCCTCAACTAGGCAGAGAGGACAGTTTGCAGCTGAGGTATCCAAGATGCCTCTTTTAACTAACATGCTACAGGTGTTAATTTTGTTGATGATAGCCATCCAGCAAAAAACCTCTACTTTAGGGGGGACGAGACCTCTTCAAATCCCCTTAAAGGAGAAGACAGTGTTCAATGGAGAACTAGGATTTAAAAGCCCACAGAGAGATTTAACCGAGAATCTCCCTGTGTTATTGGCTTTCCAGACAAGCCTATCCTCTATTTCTTTGTCCAATTGCACCCTTGACAGAATAACGTACATTTTAGCAAGAAGTCCAGTATTCCTGCCTCTCAAAACTCTGTTCCAGGAGAAAATCCAGCACCATGCATGACCGTCCCACATTCTCATCTTGTCTAGCTGGCTTCTTTATCGTTGAATAACTGAAATAGTGTAGGAAACTTCTCTGCTAAGCTGCCATTGTCTGTCTAGTTATCAAGCCAAAACTTAATCCTTTTCCCATTTCCAACCAGCATCACAGTGTGATTATTCACAATATTCTGCAATCTAGTATCTTTACCACAATGATTAATAAGCCAAGACCATGTGCTTCCAGCACCTGAGATATGATCCTGCGGTATAAGGCTGGAGTATTTAGTATTGTAAATGCTTTTAATCACATCCTTCCACATGCTCGACTCCTCAGAGCCATACCTCCATAGCCACTTGAACAATAGAGCTTTATTTTTATTTCGCAGAGATCCAATTCCAAGTCCACCAGCACTCTTTGGCAACGAAACAGTTGACCAGCCAACATTGCATTGAGACCTGCCTTCCTCTTTTCCAGACCACAAAAAGCATCTGAACTTCTTTTCAATTTCTGTTGCTACCGCCACAGGCATAGGGAGTGAGCATCGGGCAGGGTGGCCTTGTATTATCTCATCTATAGTTTGCAGACGACACACTCATTTTCAGTTCAGCCTCTTTAGAAAGCATGCAGAATGTTAAATGCATACTCTTGTGCTTTGAGCTCATGTTGGGTTTGAAAGTTAACTTCTTCAAAAGCAGTATCTTTGGTGTGGGTATAGAAGATCACGTGTGTAACTACACTGCACAGACCCTACAATGTAAGCAAGGGCACCTTCCTTTCAAATATATTGGCCTCCCCATTGGTGCAAATTCTTGCAGGTCTTTGATGTGAAATCCTATCATCCATAATATTAGCTCTAGGCTGGCTGCATAGAAAGGTAAGCTCTTATCGATAGGGGGAGGTTATGCTTAATTAAATCTGTTCTCAGCAATGTACCTTGGGGTATTTCTAAAAGCTCCAATCGAGATCTTTTTTTTCTCTTTATTATTGTTGATAGAATCCATGGTGAATTTGATGATTTTATGTATACCCTCTAGTTAAGTTAGAGAAGAACTTTGTGATTCCATTATTAAAATTACTGAAGAGTTTGAGTGGACTATGGTCCTATAGTTTTTCCTCACACCGAGGTTTTCCAAGTAAAAATCTCTTGTGTTTCGTGTTTGTTTAATTTATATATTTTTTGTTATGTTTTTTTTTATTCGACCTTAGCATAACGATCTGATAAACTAATTAATACATAAAAAATTAGAGGAAATAAAAAAATAAAATGAAATAAAATAAGA
>Ga0325402_1007253_pt1 | contig 10514 bp, 7 predicted proteins | sample PopdelMetagenome_22_FD_207212 | JGI IMG/M metagenome (GOLD analysis project Ga0325402, IMG submission 207212) | Populus deltoides microbial communities from Bellville, Georgia, United States - Xylem-PdKOR-R3 | ecosystem: Host-associated > Plants > Phyllosphere > Stem > Wood/Secondary xylem... | reverse complement strand
AATTGCAGCTAAGATTTGGCTATCAACTTCAATGATTATAAATTTCTCAAGTGAAACATATATATTTTTAGTGTATAATTATAAAGAAAAAATTATCAATGTTTGGATAAATTGTCGCACATGGACGCGGGACGTCAGAGGGTTATTTAGAGTCACCTCCTAGTTGTTTGGTTCAGGGTCGCTAAGAAATTCAGGTGTACTGACTCTGGTGTACTTGTCTTATCAGAGATTTAAGGGTAAATGACTAGTTGTGACCGGGAAAGGTATTAGCACCCCTAGCGTACCTTACCTGAAGTAAATTGCTTTGTGTGATTTGATGTGGTTTAAAGGTTTTGGTGGTTTTTTTATTGGTGGTCTATTTGTGGTTTAGGATTGAGATTTACCCGTATGAATAAATTTGGTATTTATGGATTTATTATGGACTCGTGTACCCAAATAAATTCTTAGAAAAAGATTATTCATAATTGGTGTGTTATGGTAAAAATACTCCAAATTAAAATTGGTGAATATTTAGAATAACTTTGAGAATTTTCTGGTCAACTACCGATATTTCAAATATCAGCCTCACTTGTAAGTCCAGTGTTCTATACCAAGATTTTTAACCATTAATTCTAATGAATTAAAAAAATAAGGATTTATTAAAATATTGGCCAAATTCTCATGGGTTTAGTAAACTAGTTATTAAATCCTAAAATGCATGCAAAATACGTATTTTGAATTCTTCATATGTAAATACTAGACAATATGATTTTGTTTATGTTTTTGAGAGACTTTGATTGTTTGCAATTAAAAACATTTATTTTGTTTTTTCTTTTTAGTCTTAAAACATATAAGAAAATACAACTACACACTCCCATCAGCGGAGAGAGATCTGGCCTTCCAAAGCTTCGGTCCTTTTTTCCTTTCTTTCTTCCTAGGTCAGCGGTGAGCTTGATCTTTACCTGCAAAACAAAGAAAAACAACGTAAACATTTGATTTTAATTTTATATTTTTAGATCTGATTAAGCTTTCTATTTCAATCTTTCTCTCTAATTTGTCTTTCTTTTCTTCTTCTTCAGATGGCAGATCTAGTTGTTGGGTAGCATCGGTGCTGATATGTCACTATCTACCGGTACTGTTGGAGGTTATTTCAATGGTCAATGGATCTTTAGAGGTTATTGGGTTGCGTCATGGGTATGGTTATTGATGGTGATGGGGCCAATGGTTGTGTTGACTAAGAGGTAGTGATTGGCTAATGGTGGGGTTTTTAGCCGTGGTTGAGAGAGGTAGAGGATGGGTGGAAAATATAGGGTAACCAGCGGTGAGAAAGAGAAAATGACAATGAATCTGCAGTGGTTAGAGGCAGTGAGTAAGTTGTTATTGTCATTGGCAGTGATAAGGAGAGAGAAGAGAGGCTGTCACAGAGAGAAGAAGACACAGCTTGGATTTTTTTATGGGTCTAAGAATGGTGGGTTACGGTTGGATGGTGGTTCGACCAAGGAAAAAGGTTGCTAGTTAACTAAAGGTGGAAGATGGGTGGCCTGTAAGGGGAAGAAGTTGCTGGTAAAGAAAAAAAGAGGGAGACCTCTATGCAAGGGTTTTCTTTTTTGTCAAGAAAGCGAGGTTAGTGTGAGATGGTATAGATAATAGGGGGAGACAATCAAGAGAGGCGGCCAAAAGGTGTTGTTGGTTTTCTTTTTCTTTTTTATGTTGGTAGGTCCTAGTGTAGAGATAGGGTCTAAAGGTTTTTTTTTTTGTATTGTGTGGGTATGGGGAGAGTATGTGTGAGTATTTTTTATTTTTTTTGTATCTCTCAAATTTTCTCCCTCTCTTAAGTGTGTGTGTGTGTGTTGTAACCCACTTATTTATAGATAAAAATCTTCTTTGGCTTGAAGGCAAAGCAAACCAAGATCAACCATTGGATTTCAAGAATAAATCACAACCATTCATTTGCTAACTTGGAGACAAATCAAAGAAAAATGGACTCTTGAATAAAGAGAATTGATTGTAGATCATTTGATTAAAAAAGATGGGTTGCTTGGTGAGAGGGTTTCTAATTTTCAAATTGGTCCTCTCCCTTCTGTAATTACAATTAGATCACTAAAAAATTAAATGTATTTTTTTCTTTTTTTCTCTCTTTTTTTTTTATTTTAATGACCTTGTTTATGTCCACTATAATTTGAGATTAAAATAAAAGTATTTTATTTTCTCTAATTCTTCAAATATTATTTTATCTTATTAAGATGCATCATTGATATTTATATTATGTTTATCTTTACTTTGACTACGTAGGAATTATTGGAAAATGGTGAAATTATGATCCAATCAATTTTGAGGTATTTTATGACATTGATAATTAGGTTGTAGAAAATGATCCATCAACCTTAACAACTAAAGAAGATGTTTTCGCCTTGATCTATCAACGGTGACTATTAAAGATACTTTCAATGATGATAATGAATGACTGATGCTTTACTTATTGATTTGTTTTAAACAAAGTATTATATAACATGTAATATTTATTCTTTAATTATAGATTTGATAAATTTCAATAAGATTGATGATGAAACTATAAAAGAGCATGGTTATGTTTTGATAAGCATTGATGAGGTAGACCCAATACCATCGATACTTAATTTGAATTTTTTTATTTTTTTTGGACATGGAAGAGCTTACCATGTTCATTATACCAAAGTGAAGGTGTTCACGAGTATGCATCAATATGTGTTGCATTGGTTTTCAATATACTTCAACATCAAACTTGAAATATAATGTTATAGGATCTTGAACTTTTTAATAATGAGGCTATTGTTATGATAAAGTATCAATCAAAATATAGAATTTGAAATTATAATCATTTAATTGCTTTTCCCCTTGCACCTGTAGCATGTTGAATAATAAATGATTGTTCAATAATGAATATTCATATGGATACCTAACCTCGATGGATATCTAATTTTTTTACTTTATGGGTAATAGATAAAGTATGGATATAGAGAAATCCAACTAGTGAGTAACCATTGTCATCCCTAATCAATTCAGTGCTATATTATAGTAAACAAAGAATAAAACACGTGTTTAAAATTTTTTGGTGATATGGATTTAATAATTTTGTAATTTATGACATGTAATTAAAAAAAACTTTACTCTCTCCTCTAAGTTTTCAATTTACCTCAACCAATACATGTGTTTTATTTTTTTTCTTATTGTAGAAATTTAAAACAAAAGAGAATGATATCATTTGATAATTTAATTATATATGTGATTTGAATTTCAACTTATATAGGGTTTATATAGTCATATAACAAGACTTATAGGAAAAAAATAAACGAATTATAGGAAATACTTGATCATCATTCACTGGACTTTGATTAAAAGATCAATCAAGTGTTCAACCACAAAAACACACGTATTTAAAAATTATTGGTGATATAGATTTAATAATTTTGTAATTTATGGCATGTAATTAAAAATCCTTCCCCTCTCCTCTAAGTTTTAAATTTACCTCAACCAATACATATGTTTTATTTTTTTTTATTGCATAAATTTTAAATAAAAGAGAATGATATTATTTGATAATTTTATTACATATGTGAGTTACATTTTAACTTATAAAAGGTTTATATAGTCATATAACATGACTAATAAAGAAATAAAATAAAACAAATTATTTAAAATGGTTGATCATCTTCTTTAACTGGATGATTGAAATAGTTTCTTAATTGTTTGGAATTACTTGATTCCTTAATATTTTTTTATTGATTAAAAACATATTTACATTATTTATTTCCTTAACACTTATAACATGGTCTATTTAAAAAAAATACAAATCTATAACTTGTGAAAAGACTTAGTGGCTAAAATGGTCTATTTTCTAATGTATTCTAAATAATAAAATGAAACCAACCCTTGTCTAAAAAAAATCAACAGACCTTAAATCATGACAACCCTAATTGATCACTAGTTTATATATTGCGATGTGTAAATTGAGGAATATAATATTCTAACTTGCTAGTCAAACTAACAAATGTAGATTGATGAATATAATATTCTAATTTCCTAGTCTAACTAACACAAACTTTGTATTTAGGCCTTGAATAAGCCTTAGGCCATCAAACCTTTTGGTAGCATGTTTGAGGCTATGACTAATAAGTTTGATGAAGTCATCAAAAAAACTTCACACAAAAATTAGGTTTTTTGCAGGTTGCAATCCTAGACCAAGACATATGGGCTTGAATATAGGTTTGGTGTTTAGACTTGATTGTTCTTGAAAAATAAGTCTCTTGTTTAACAAGAGCCTCTCTGGTGCTTAAGTCGATAAATGTAGGAGAGAAATGAGAAAGATGTAAAAATAAGAGTAAAATGTTGAGTCTAAAAAAATTATAACCTATGTGAACCTCTTTGTTTACGTCATGATCCAAGATATTTATAGACTTTAGACATATCAGTTCACCTATAGAGTTACATGAAAATTGATTGGTGAGACTTTAGTGTCCACTATTAGAAGTAGTGTTTGGCATAGTATTGGCGAAATGTTTAGTGAATGTCAATGACATATTAAAAAGAAATAATCATTAGCTAATATAAAAGACGTTTGATTTTTATAGCATTGAGTATGTTTACACTACGACCATTGGCTAAAAAATATGGCACTAACCCTGTATAAAAATATGCATTTACAGAAAATACATCAAAAATTATGTCAATTAAACATAAAAAAAATATTTTATGTGTGAGTAGTATGGAGTTGTGTTTTGAATCCTTAGAACTTGAAAAATACATTAAGATCTGTATAAGAGTTAAGAATTTTTTGTTAGGTTGGAGCATAATAATTTTTTGGTTCAAAATAAAGAGAAAAAACAGGTTTGGTTAGTCTAAGCAAACTAAAAAGCATTTTGTTTGGAATGTAGTTTAAAGGGATTGGAAGTAGTCCATTTGGGCAAGAGCCTAAACGGGGCCATTTAGGTTGCTGGCTTAAATGACGTGCATGCGTGTGTGTGTGTTCCCTATAGTACATGCAATCTCTATCCTAAGAAAACGTGTATGACCCACATCATCTTTTAATGGTCTTTCAAGGTGCCAATATAATTGTCTCGTCAAGATTTTTCTAACGATACTAGGTATCAAAATCAAAGATCAAGTGTGTCTTGATAACCTATTATTTCCTTCACTTTTTTCTTCCTATCTTATCTTTGCTCTCTCCTTGCTATATCATCCATTAAATATTTTAATTTTTATTTCACTTTGTTTAGGACAAAACCCTAACAGGGTAATTTTTTATTTCATCCTGTTTAGGTCATGGCCCAAATGGAGTGGCTTTTATTTCACTCTGTTTTGGCCACAACCCAAACAAAGTGGTTTTCTGTATATACACCACAATTAATCCCCGCCTCTTTGAGGTTTTAAAACATACATGTTTGAAATACTTAACTAGCATAAGTTAGGAAAGAAAATTTACTTGTTTTGTATAGATGATGTTATATGTTGTGGCTATGAGAGTGGTACCGACTCTTAGATGTTGGCTTTTTTATGTTTTGCAAAGTTCCCAACATGAGAGTTTCTTCATGAATTTTGTTAACTTTTTTGTGTGAGAGAGGAGAATTCAATAGTGTTGCTTGTAAAGACAAGCAGTGTACTGATAAAAAAAAATTGAAAGTGATATGGTTTGTGTATATAGATGAAAATATTTCATGAGCAGCCATAAAAACTGAAGAATAATCCTTGATTATTTTTAAGACAGGTAGTAACATGTACCTAGAGAAATGTGGTCATACAGACCTAAAAAAAGTGGTCACGAGGACCTAAAGAAAGATCTCTTATCCTTTAGAAGATATTAAAGATATGTATGAATATTTTATAGAGATTTTTCCATAAATATTTGTTATTGAAATACATTTGGAGACATGAAGATCTCGTTATAGAGATTTTCATGGATATATATTTGGAGATTTCAATGGAGATTTTTATCGAAGATATTAAAGATGTGAAGAGAAGTTACTGCATTTATTGAAAGTACAAAAGATAGAGATACAATTCCTAGAGCTAATTTGGAGATTATTTGATCTTAAGTAGATCATTAAATATGCAGACTTATTTTCTTTCATGCTTAGGTTTTCTTTCTTTTTTCATGAATTGGTGGAGATAACTTATAATGATTAATCTTTCTATCTTATTTTTCAAGGCATGCAATTCCTCGGTGTCATACCCATGGTCACAGTAAAAAAAAGCAAAATGTATTATGGCTCCTGGTGTTCGCCTTAAATTTTATAGGAGAAGAATGTTGCATAAATTCTCTTTCTAATAGCATATAGCACCTTAGTCCATGTGGTTGTTAGATGGTTATCAGAAACTTAGAAAATATCAAGTGATCATGAATATGTCATTTGGTGCTCTTTATGATTTGTAAGGTCATCATAGTTATTTAAGTTAACATTCGTAGAGACACATTCTTTAAAGAGATTAGTGTGTAACACTTTGTGATAAAGTGGAGAATATCATACTTGGTGGGATTAGTGTTCACTCTTAGGAGCTGATCTTATCTCGTGTCTAGGTCCTTTTTTATCAGGGAGTATTCGAGTAAGAGTTAAAGGAGAATTGATGAAGATAATCACTCTAAGGCCAGGATCCAAGGAGGAATGCTCTCCCTGGCGAGAGCGGCTTTTTTGGAGTGTGAGAATGTCATGCATATTTTAGATGTTATTTTATCCAGTTCCTTTATTGAACTCGAGTGACCTCTATATACCTGGTGCATGTAATGGATCTAAGTGTTGAATTCCTTGTTGGTGGAATGGAATGGTGTGAAGTTGTTCTTATATAGTTAGAAAATCTTAATGAGGGAGTTACAGGAGATCTAAAGAGTTAGAATCCTTATAGCAAGGAAGTCAATTACTTCCTTTTTTTTTAAGTTTCGTCATTTATGAAAAATGTTTTTTAGTGAGAGATGAAGGTGATAAACCAATTTTATATTTAGTTTCTCGTAAATGATGTCAGTGATGAAGTCATGAAAAAATTCACATAGAAATTAAACTTTTCACGAGCTACGATCCTGGGCGAGGACATGTGGACTTGAATATGGTCTTGGTGTTTGGGCTTGATTATACCTGAAAAACAAGTTCCTAATAGAATAAAGGATTCTTCAATGCTTAAGTTAGTAAATGTAAGAACGAGAGTGAAATATTCAGTTTGAGGAATTTGTAACCTGTGTGAACATCTCTGTTTACTTGGTGACCCAAGGTATTTATAGATCTTGGTAACGTTAGCTCATCTCGGGAGTTGCATGAAAATTGATTGGAGAAAATATTGGTGCCCACAATTGGAAGTTGTGTCTGACATGGTAATTGTGAAGTGTTTGGTGAATGTCAATGATATGTTGGTGAGAAATAATCATTGGCTTAAAAAGGAGGTGCCTGATTTTTATAGAGTGTGGAGCATGTTTGCATTGCGACCATGGCTAGAAAAGTTGGCGCAGACCCAATATAAAAATATACACTTATAGAAAATATATCAAAGAATATATCAGTTAATCATAAAAAAATATCATGTGTGTAGGGAGTGCAACGTCGCATTCTAACTCCTCAAAACTCAAAAAAAATATGTTCAAATATGTGTAGGAGTTGAGAATTTTGTGTGGTACTAGGTTGAGGCCTGAATAATTTCACATATCAAAACAATAGAAAAGAAAAGAAAAAAAAGGTTTAGGCAATTCAAACGAACTAAAAAGCATTATGTTTGGATTATGGGCTAAAGAGATTTAAAGTAGTTCATTTAGGCAGTAGTCCAAACAGAATAAAAACACCTCTTTTAGGATGTTAGGCCAAACAAGGTGAAGGCATCTTGTTTGGGTCTTAGCCCAAAGGAGGTGAAAGCACCCTATTTAGACTACTGGCCCAAACAAGATGATTTTATTTTTATTTTTTTCGTTTGACACATGCAATGCAAATGCTAGGAAGTAGGTTGCTTCATTTCTTTTAGGAGGCATATGAGGCTTACTTGGTCATCTTACAGTGGTCTTCCAATATGTCATTACAATCATCTCACCAAGATTTTTTTCAATAATACCAGGTGTATCGGAATCGAAGATCGAGTGTGTTTCAACAATACTTGTTTTTCTTTTTTTTTAATTGATTTTTTTATTTTATTTTTCAATATTGAATTGATTGAAAATTAGACTTCGTAACTTTTTTCAATTTACTTTCTATAAGTTTATTTTTATCTCATAAACCAGATTAAGGGTTTAATATGTTAACCCGGGTTTACTCAAGTAGTTTTTTTTTGTTATTGTTTAAATTTAATATATTTGTTTTTAATTTTATCTTTTAACATTGAGTTAATTAAGAATTTATCCTCATAATTTTTAAAGGGTTATCACGGTCTCATGATCAAGACTGTGGATTTGATAAGTTAATTTGAGTTGATTTAATATATTATCATATCAATATTTAAAATGAAAATTCTTCAAATATGATTTTATATTAATATTTAAAAAAAATATTAAATACAAGACTTATTTTAAGTTTATAATTAAATAATTTTTTATTAAAAAAATGTTAATAATATTTAAATATTTTTTTTATTAAAAAAATGGTAAACAATTATCTAAAAATTAAACTAAATAGCAACCTAGTCAAAAAAAAAAAAAAAAAAAAAAAAAAAAAAACAAGAGAGAGAGAAGTGGGGGACTATTTTCTGCCCATTTCCGAGTGTCTTCCTTTCTTCTTTGAAATTCACCGCCACCGCAAAACCCTTTCTACTCCTTTCAATCCCAAAATCAAACGGTAAAAAAATGTCTCTCTGTAATGTTTTTCTTTTCTCGGCAACCAAACAGCGTGTGCTTCCTTGCTTTTTAGCTCTTTCATTCGTGTTTGTATCTACTTGCTATTATATCCTCAGAAGTCGTGATTTGTGGAATTTTTTTTGAAAAATTTAAGTGATTTTGAGTTTCTATCTAGGATTCTAGGTACTTTTTTAATATTTAAATTTACATTACTGTTGTTTTTATTTGCTCTTTGTGTTTTTAGGTTTTTGAAGAGGAAGACTTGTCAAGGTGAATTTCTCTCTCTCTCTCTCTCTCTGTGTTTATTTTTTATTTTAATATCTGATTTCAAGTTAGAAAGAAAAATAAATTAATCGCATTTCAAAAAAGAGATGAAACTTGGAACCCAAGAGGCTTAGATTGGCTAAAAAATTGATTTTTTTTTTCCAATCTCATTATACTGTACCGTTAGCAAGTCTTGGTAGCTGGGAATTTTTTACATTTATTTTAGAATTTTTGTTTTTGTGATTATATTGAAATGGGTTTCCCAGGGATGATGTTGCAAATACGCTTCGAGTACTTGTTGCAACGGATTGTCATCTAGGGTAGGATGAGATACGGCGGCATGATTCTTTCCAGGCTTTCGAAGAGACATGCTCCATAGCTGAGCAGAAGAAGGTAATTTTGTTTGTGTGCGCTATTGATTTGCTTTTGTCATGTGCCTGCTGGTTTGAAAGTTCTTGCTATATCTTGTATATATAGATAGCAGAAGAGACGTTTGCTGATTTTCTTAAATTCTAAACAATGATCTACTTTGTGATGGCTAAGGCATTGAGAAGCATGTTCTCTTTTGACCGAGGGGCAGTAATTCTCATATTTCTATTTCCAGATAGCATGAACAAGTAGATTCTTTAACACCGATCTCCTGTAAAAACTCATATTTACTGACCCACTAATCAAGTAAAATACATGCATATCTCCAGAATACAATGACATGTGTTACAAAAACATATATTTCTACACAGCCCATGATTTTGTAAGGGACCTACGCAGGCGGCTGGTTTGGTTCCTCTTCTTCAAGGCATCTCACACTTCCAATTAGCCTGCTCAACATGTGGGGTACCCCAGCAACTGTTTGGCATAAAAGGCTGTACAACTCCTGGAATGATTCGTATGCTATTTTCACAAATAAACAGGCCCACATCAAGGAAACGATGCAGCCCAAGATTGGATAAAGAATTGCCAGGAGCAAAATTGCAGCAAAGCCACCAGCAAAGAGGCGGATGTTGCCAACATGTGTGTGATAGATTGATTCAGAAGCTCGGAGCATAACCTCAACCACCAATGCCGTGGCATATATAAATAGAGCCAGGAGGAAAATGAACATGATAAGATGGTGTGTGTCCATGGGTGACGCTTGAATTGATTGGTACTTCACTTGGATGTAATTGCTTAACGTCTTGAGGAGAAGGGCAAAGATCCCATGTTGCACAATAATGATGCTGTCACCACAACAAAATAAAATTGTTTTAGACACGCTAATATTCAACATTATATTCGATATAATTTACTTTTAGAAGCCTTGTGTAGTTAATAGTGTTTCCTCTGTTTAGCCCTAAAACCTTGTTTATGGGGCAGGCTTTTGACAAAGTGGCAAAGTCAATGACATTAGCCCAAAATGTAACTTTTAAAGAGGAAATTTTGACTTCGTTTCCTACACTCTGAGCAAAGGAAACAAAGACAAGATGGATCAACACTAGGTGAGAACAATGAGCTTTATAGA
>Ga0325402_1007250_pt1 | contig 10515 bp, 3 predicted proteins | sample PopdelMetagenome_22_FD_207212 | JGI IMG/M metagenome (GOLD analysis project Ga0325402, IMG submission 207212) | Populus deltoides microbial communities from Bellville, Georgia, United States - Xylem-PdKOR-R3 | ecosystem: Host-associated > Plants > Phyllosphere > Stem > Wood/Secondary xylem... | reverse complement strand
TTCGATTTTTCTTAGATAAAACCGGTTTAAACCGGTTTAGCTCAATTTTTTCTGTTTGACTTGGTTTTGGTTCGGGTTTTTCCGGTTTGACTCGGATTTTTTTATTTGGGTTCGATTTTTAAAAAAATTTATCATTTTTTTTTTACAATTCAATTTTTTCTATTATTTTTTTCTAATTTTCTCAATTTTTCAGTTTTTTTACCCCTCAAACTCCTTTCAAGATTAGGAGGAAAGGAAAGATCCTAAGATGTTTATGCTTCGTGTCATTTATTGATTCTGTTGTTGGAAACAGTCATCAATGTTCTAGAAGTCTTTGACATTAGCATATTCCGACAAGCTGTTTGACATTAGCATTAAATTAGTCTTTGAATGTGTTTTAGAAGTCTATTTGAAATTTTTTTTTAAAAAAAACATTAAATTATTTTTTAATATTTTTTTTATAATTTTAATATATTAATATAAAAATAAAAAAATATATATTTTAAAAATATCATTTATCATAATATCAACCACACGCTTTCAGAAGGAAACCGCCAGCAGGGGACTCGTGGGAAACCTGCTGACTCCGCAATCAAACCATTGACTGGAGGTCAAACTTCCAGTGTTGAAAATTTGCTCTCACGTCAAAGGTGTAGGAAAATACAAACAGATAAGAGCAGGTCCCACCAGAAGGGTTCCTGTCGTTATAATTATAGATGAGGAATTCATGGACGGCATTTTCGATTGTAGTGAAATGGGTCTGTCTGGATGGTCTATAGGCCCACACCAAATAGACGACATGCGACCATCATGCATAAAGGTGTTATGATATTTCATCTTTTTTTTTTTTTGATTTGATACTTCTTGAACCTAATTCCACAAGATAAAGTTTACAATTGATTTAGAAAAACAGAATTTAAAGTGAGAAAACTACAATATAAAATATAATAAAATAAAATAAATAACCAATTTCAAAGTTTTAAGATTTTTTTATTTTGTTTCAAAAATTTATTTTATTCATTTTTCAATCATAGAGTTAGAAAAAAAAGAGAAATTCATTAAAAAATTTATAAACTTGTTGTTTGCCCACAATTCGACTACTAAAAAGAGAATATATGTATTAATAGGTTTTTTTTTTTAAAGGAGTTTAATGAAGATAGTTTTTTCTTTATGTATGGCAAAAAAGGTATACCAAGTTTAATTTTAATTTTTTTTGATTAATTTTTATGTTTGTATTTTGTAATTTTGGGATGTTTTTAGGTCATTAGATGGTTTATATAGGGTTTTGAGTTTTTTTTATAGGTGAAAACTAGTAAAAAAATGAATTTCCATTCAACCACCATAATGGTTGTGAGATTCCAGCCAACAACCTAGCATGCGATAGATTATTTTTCACTGCAAATGACCTGTCGCTCACTTCATTAAAAAAAAAAAAGAAGCTAATGACGAGAGGCAAAAATAAAAATAAAAAGTAGGCGTGGGCTTGGGAGTTTTTTTTAATTAATTCAAGAAGTGTGGGCTAGCTTGTTTTTGTTTTTTCTTTTAATTTAATTTATTTTTTAAAAATAATTATTTTAAATATTTTAAATTAATTAAATATATATTTTAGATTAAGTCTTGTCGGGTCCATGATTCTAGTCACGAGTTAGGTATATCAACTCGGGTAGACCTGAATCGGTAAAAAATATCATTGTTTAGATATTTAAAAGTTTTACGTTGTACACATTAAATTTTAAGTTCATAATTAAAATTTTACGTGCAAATAAAAAATTATATTAGTAATTCGTTAAAAAATAACTTTTAAAAAATCATTAAAATTTTTTTTATCCGATTGTAATGAAGCGTAAACCAATTCCTAGTTTGTACTAATTGGATTAGAAAATTATGCTCACAAATTTGTTTCTTAGAAACTTTTTATTATCTAAATGCCACTAAATCAAATCAGTTACCATCAAAATAAACATTTTAGAAAAATAAATTATTCTGTACACTATGAGTTATAATCCTGTCTCTCATCTTTTCATTTTAGAGAATATATATATATATATGAAGACACAATAATAACCAATATTTATATATAGACATAAAAAATAGAAAGAGAAAATCACTTTCAGTATCATAAAAAAATAATAAGAATTCTTTTCTCTTATTTCTTTCTTCTTCTTATATCAATTTATATCATGGTGCTATAATTATTGGTTAGCTTGAATGACATAAATTCCTCCTCCCTCCACTTTTAAAATAAATAAATAAATAAATGATGATGATTAATATTTTCATTAAGCTCATGATGAATCAATCATTTCAGTGTGCAACTTCCAACTTAATGCTAAATCTTATTATTTGATCTTTATGAGATTTTAATTTATTGATTGAATAACAATATTCTTTATTTATTTTTAAGTGATTTTAAAAATCTTTAAAAGAATCTAACTACAAATTCATATCATATACTTATCATACATATTTATTTGATTAAGTAATTAATTAAAATATTAAAATGAGTTTGATGATATTATAAAATCCAGGATCCTTAGGACTATAGTTTTTTAGTGGTTAGATTATGGGTTAATTAAATGTTCATTCAATTAAATCCACTCTCCATAATAAAAGAAAATAATATCTTGATAAAAGAATCCTGAATCCTATAAAAAGTCCCATTTGAGTGGATTTGGGGACCCTCAGATATTTAAATTAGTAACTTTAAACAAAAAGAGTGATAAATATGTTGAAAAACATTAAATTCTAAAAACAAAATCGTTCTTGTTTTGGTATGAAATGAATGTTCTGTAAGAAAATAGTATGTGTGTATGAAAATCATGAATCTTTTATCTAGGTGGTTCAAGGAGTATTTATGTAAACCTCCGACCAAAAATCTTAAACCAATGTTAAATGACATAAATCCGGGACCGGAGAATAATAAATTTAAAGGAACTTTTTTATGATTTGAGGTGAAAGTCCTTAGTAATTTAGCATAAAATCCTGAACAAAATAAAAAATAAATAAATTGACACATGAACAAAATTGATGGCCGGGTAATTAATTATATAAGCCCCGTGATAATTTGCGTAAAGCTTTACCTGGGAAAAATAAATAAGTAAAAATAAAAAAAAACATTTATTGAGGTAAAATTTCCTAAAATATTAGTGTGCAACTTCCAAGGGAATAAAGGAAATAATTGTACAAGAAAAATGAATTAACTTATAGATATTACATGGAGTGGCAAAGTGGGAAGAAAATTTTAAAAAATTGCTTCTCCTCCCTCCTTTTCCTTACAAGTGTTTGATTAGTAAGGTTTACTTAAGATGAAGCCTTAGTTAATGAGAGTTTGGGTGGAAGAACTAGAGAAAGAAAGTTGGCTCAATTAAAGAGGAAAGAGTGAAATTCTAAAAAGGAGCATAAAGGGCTTGAAAGGTTGGATTGAAACTCACTAGTAACGTGTCTTTATATGGCTTAATTGTGTTCTTTCCTTTATTTGTGCTAGAAATCAGAAAATATCAATTTTAAGAAAGTTAGGGTTTATGTTAATTTTAGGGATTTTAGTAATTGATATATTTATGATGTTATAGCATGAATTAAGGATTAACTAGTAGGAAATAAAAGTCAATTATGCTTTATTTGGGTTAATCTCATAGAAATTAGAAAATTTAATTTCTTGAATTTTAGAGAGGTTATGTTCATATTATATGGAATGTGGAAATTTTTATTTCTTAGGTGAAATTTGATTATGAAAATAACAAGGAAATGGTTAACTTGGTGATTTACACTTACAAATTCAAAAAGGCCTAAATGTTTTTAATTTTAAGGTTTATAAGAAATAATTGAATGAAAAATGTCCATTTGTATGAAGTTATGATTTACTTAAAGGATCTGATGATTGAATGAATGATTAGTTGGAGGAAGAATATGTCATAAACATGTAACCTAAATGTTAGTGTCAGCCATGAGAAAAAAAATTAAAGGTTTTTGAAAAGAAGCATAATTACATGGTGCTTAATGTTTAATGATGCTAAAAATGTTTGTGATGTACTTGGTTATTTTGATATATTTCACTAAATGTGTACTTAAAATAATTAAGTAAATATATATACATATTGAATAATGAAAAGTTTGGAATTTGATTTATTTGGCATTTAATGGGCTAAGTTGATTGGGAAAAGAAAGTAATTGAATAAAAGAAATAAAAATGAGAAAGTGTTTCACATATCATATTTAAACACCAAAAGTATTGATAAAACTGAATATAGTCCTTAATTTAGATAAAAAGGTTGTTGGTGGAATGAAGTGTATATGCATGTACGTAATAGTCAAATATTGTGCCGAGTTTTATCATTGGATGTATAGGAGACGCATTTAGAGTGGGACTTGCTGGAGTAAGAGCTCTTTAATCAACAGTTATAGATATGGGATTCATACTTTTATCTTTGTATTTGCTTAATTGTTCTCAATGTATTGAATAAATATTGCTTACAATTATATAAATATTTCCAAGAAAAGGGTTGTTATATATATATATATATATATATAATCAAAATAAATAAACAAGTATGTGGTGTTGTTATACTTGAGAATGATATTAAGATCTAGTTACAGGTTTTCAATCAATATATTTGATTTTAAAATAGAATATAAAACACAATAAACAAGTATATGACGTTGTTATACCTAAGAATGATCTTAATATCTGGTCAGAGGTTTCGAGCTAATATACTTGATTTTAAAACAGAATGTAAAACATACAAATTTTTAATGTGAATGAAGAGGCATGTCTAATAACAACAAGATCCTCTAACAAACATTGAACGTAATTAAGTTTACAGAAATGTAAATATAGAAATTTAAACATGATATATATTGAAAGTAAGATTTAAAGGAATCTTACTTGAATTTAAATTGAAACCGGTATAGGAGATATTAATCTTAGAGGTTCAGATCCAATAAGTATGGATCTTTTTATAAGATAAGAGGTGTTAATATAAAAGGTTATAAGGAAATTGAATATGTTACAAGAGCATAAGTGTTTGATGCTTTCTGCAAAGAAACTCTTCTATAAAGTTCTTCCCTCAAAGCTTGGGAGAAGTCTCTTTATATAGAGTAGAACAAGATTGTCTTATTTTAAAATTTTGTAAAGCAAATGATTTGTTTTTTAAAAAGTTGAAAAAGTTGTGTGTCAATTACCATCGAAAGTTGTTTGTTGTTTATGCAAGTAGAGGATCAAATTTTTGAAAAGTTAAACTGATAGCTAGCTATTTTAACCATTTGTGCCGACAAGAGAAGATGAGCCTAATGGTTTGAAGGATCTTAACTAAGAAATAAAATGGGCCAAAATATTCTTAGGCCTATTAAAATACTTTTTTTTTTTTTTTTACAGAGGTAGAGACTCCTTATGATTTTTGTATATGAGAAAGGATACCATAACAGTCATCTTTATTGTCATCTGTTAGGCTGATGATAGAACCCGAGGATATGAAGATGGAGAGGGATCATTGTCATTGGTGCTTTTGTAGGAGTTGCTTCATGATTTTGAAATATTCTTCTTCATATTTTGTTGAGGCAAGAAAAGAACAAGCATGAGATCTATATGCTAGGAATTTGGACTAAGGATTTGAGTCTATAATCTAAGTAGTTTGGTGTTGCTTTAACCATTCTATGACAACATGTTTGGAACTTTTGGTTTTTACTGCAAAGCAGTCCAGCTATTTTACTTTGTATCTTCTGATGAGGATAAGATATCCATGCTAGGTATTGTAGTCAAAATACCATGAATAGACCCAAGGGATAAAAAAATTGAAATAGAAAGAGAGAATTGGTGGGAATTTTTTTCTCAGTTTCAAAGGGTTTAAAATTTTGTTTGAAGTAAATGTAACCGATTTCAACTAAAGGGTGATGTTTTATTACTTTATAAATACAACTAAAGTAATCCCCACAATTGAAGAAAACAGTTGGGTAAATTTAAAGTCTTGATGGAATTATTAAGATAGAATAGCCAAGAGTGGCAACCCTTAGAGTTTTGAAGGAAAAAAGGTATTGAACCAAACATGGTGATAATCTGGATAAGAATAAGAATGGACAATGAAATTAGCAAGTTTGACATGGTAACTAATTGGAAATTGGATTGCTTGGTAAAGGGGTTGTTTCCAATCAAAAGGATGAATGATATTTTAAATGATATATATATGGAGTAGGCGTATTGAGAATGGTTTTGTTGAAGTTTGAAATGCTTGAAATTGACAAAACCTATTATCTCAAGTATTATCAATAGTAAGACTAGAGTTTGATAAATCCTAAGGTTTGAAATACTAGTATGGAGGGAAGACTTTTGTAGTTGCAATGGAAAGGTCAAAATAGAAAAATTCCTTTTCAATAGCTAAAATATTTCAAAAATTTAGTTTCTCAATCTAATCAGATTTTTCTTTTGAAAGCTTTTGAGATAGTTCAAATGAAGAGTTTGGATTAAAAAAAATGGGGTTTTTGTGAGGAAAAACCTACTTTTATTTTGAAAATTTGTTTGAAGGATTTACCAATCTACGAAGACTTCTCTTCCTGTGAGGACTTCTGGCTAATAGTTTGTAAAGCCAAAAGTATTTATAGTGAATTAGAAAAGGATTCTATCCAATTTTGTACTTGTGAAGAGTGTTCTGCTTTCTCATCTTCAAGTACTATTTCATACCAGGATTTGATTGGTTTTGTATAAGAAATGGTTGAGGCAAAGAGTTTTGTAAGGTTTTGTGAATTTTGAGATTCTGGAGATTTAGCTTTTATCTATGGGATTTTGCCTTTACCTCTAGATTTGGGAGGCATCATAATCTGTTTTGGAGGACCTTAGTTAGGAAATCAAGAATTGAACTTGTATCTCCTTTTATATATTCTATATCAAAATAAAAGGTACTTGATATAACTTGCCATCGGGTAAAAATCTATTTTGAAGTAATATTTTGAACATTTTTTTGTAAAATTTCTTTAGCGGATTTGCAATCAATACGTAAAAGAAATTTTTGATTTAATAAATTACTTTGAAATTTTGTAATGCATAATACAATGGAAAGAATTTCTTTTTTTTTATACTAGAATAATTCTTTTAATAATCATTCCAATGTGTAGATGTAAATTGAAAATTTTATTTTTTTGTTATTTTATACTTGTTTAAGAATAACCTCGTTCCCCAACTCAAAAACATTTTTCTCAACTATTTTAGGAGCCAAGGGATTATCAATATATAAGCAAGAATTTATTGAACTTGTTTTTTAATATGTTGAATAATCCTAGTATGTTCATTAGACCATGAAACATGGTTCTTTCTTAACCTATCATATAAGAGTTTCGCTATTCTGCTCATATTATGGTAAAAATCTAAAACATAACTAAGACTTCCTAAAGACTTTTATAGTTGGGTTTCATCTAGAATTTTGTTAGAAAATTTACTAGCAAATGTAAGGGATCTCTCAATAGGTGTAATGGTTACTTAAGAGATATAATGACGAAGAAAATGAATACGAGTTTGGAAAAGAGAAATATTTATTTTTAAAACAACTAACCTATTTTTCTTTGCGACATAAAGAGTGTTTGTAAATGTTTGTAAATGTTGTTCTATTGAATTTGAAAATATAAGAACATTATCAATGTATATTATTCACAATTTTGAATATGAATTGAAAATATCATTCATGATTCTTTGAAATTTAAAATGAGCATTTTTTAATCAAAATTTCATGACATTCCACTCATGTTGACCAAATAGAACTATAAATGTAGTTTTGTAACGATCTTTTGAATGAATTTGAATTTGCCAAAATCCTGACTTCACATCAAACTTTAAAATTATGAATGCAAAATGTAGTTTTTTAACAAATCTTTTTTGTTTGGAATTGGACATCTAATCCATTTCAAAGTTTTATTCAAAGGTTTATAATTTATGACAAGCCTCTATGTGCCTTGTTCAATCTTAGAATTTTTGTTAATATAAAAGATTGCACATAACTAAGGTAATCTAGACTTTTGTATAAGATTTTTAGATTATAAATCTTTGATTTCGAGTCGACAATGTTGTTCTAATTCATAATTCATTTGAATACGTCTTGCTATGTAGGAATTTGCTTTTCATTACAACTATTATCATAAGAAAGATCAACAACATGTTGTTTTCTCTTTCAAAAGGTATTTGGTAAATCAAAACAATTTTTTTTTATCTCGTTTTGAAATTATGAAATTCTTTTTTTTTTTTTTGTAAAATAGGATTTTGTAATTGTAAAAAAACATCTTGTAAAAGATGCACGAGATGTGCTTGCTTTCCTCGAATCAATGCATTGATGTGGTAAGTATGAATGGAGTATCCTTTGCTGAAATTTAAATTTCTAGTCTTTGAATTTTCTAGGAAAGAAAAAACAAATTTGAAATAATTGATTTTTGAAGTAATGTTTTTGTTGTGACGCGCACAACGTCGATTGACAGGTCTGCTTCCTGAGTGTGTGTTGAAAATGAGGTTTTGAGTTTAATCATAAAATTATGATTATGAAGTTCAAGATTCACCACTTAGTATTATGGTTACTAGGAAAACTATGGTCTGCAAGATTCCGGGTAAGGGATTGGTTATGCAAGGGGAAGACGTATCACCCTAAGTGCACCCTACCTAAGATAAGTTGCATTGTTGTTTGATTGTTTTTCTAGGTTGTGTTTCTATTCATTGGTTTTTTTATGCAAATCTTGTGATCACGCGGTCACGCAACCCATATACAAAGACACCAATTCCCAGAAAGCCAAGTAAATCAGGTTTGATAGGAGTGTGATACAAAGATAACTTGTACCTAGGCATCAACACTATTAGAAACAGAAACCCCCACCCAACGAATATTGATCCGCGAACAAGAAGTAAAAGGATGACTCCACAAAAACAGTTGTTCTTCGATAAGTCGTTTTTCTGTTTTTTACAAAACCATGGAAGGGAGATTATCTCATCAACACACACACACACACACACACACACTCACACACAAAGTGCAGCAAATAAGAAGTTTTATTAATCTGAATTGCGTACCCTTACATGTTTGGTTATACCTATATTTATACCGACTCTAAACTTAAAGAAACCCTAATGGACCTCACCTTTGGTGGACTTATATGAAGCCCACTTACAATTGACTCCAATAAGTAATAATAACCCAAAGACTAAGAAGAAAATAATAAAAATCCAGAAATTACGATCCTAGATATGCTAGAATCAGATTTTTCACCCTTAAGAAGTCCCAAATAAACTAGAAGAAATCTGATTTGGAAAATTTGTGTTGCCTCCCCATGTGATGTCCTTGATTAGCTTGGATTTTCTTGTTTAACTTGGAAAAATAAGAAAACAAATTTCCTCCTTTGTTACTGATTTAATTACTTTCCTTTCTAAGTTAGGGAAAGTATTAAATAATCCTCCCCTTTTTAAGAATAAGATATGGCTAACTTGCTTACTGGATTAGAAGAATAAGTTGTTGACTTTCTTTCCTTGTTATTGCTAGGATGAATAAGCAATTCTTGTAAGAAAAGGATTTTGAAACATTTATGAATCCTTGCCACACTTGGAAACTATATTGTACCCATTAAAGATCCTTGTAGAGTTAGGAGATTCCCAAAACAAACTGTCATATCTTTGTAGAAAAAGGATCCTTACCAAATAGGAAGTCCACAAGTCAAAAGAAAGTAAATGACAAAATTCATACAGCCTTTGTTAACTTGTATTGTAATGTCTTCCTGAACTCCGATTGATCTAAAATTTTAACCAAGGTAGGACAATATGTCAGGAGACTCAATGTAAAATTCAGCTCGATCCAATGGTCGGATTGAGAATTATGACTGTTGCCGTAAAACTGAATAATTGCACATTTTACATCAAAATCCGAATTTGACTTTACCTGGATTGTATCATTTTTTTTCTAAAGTCTAAGGAAGATCTCCCTTTGTAAGGAAGTCTTTACCTTATCGGGTTAAGTTCTAACCATTTTAAGGTCTGAATTTTATCATCGCATTTATTGCTTTGTATCTTTAATACCTGAGTGTATGCTCTATTGTGTAATTTCAAACCCCCAAATATTAAATTCTATAGCTAAACCCTAATAGTTTAAAAATAAAGTGAATAAAATATTTGGTGAAGGGTTTTTAATATTTTATCTAAACCTTAACGGATAATCATAAACTAGTCACGATATCCATTTCACATTTTAAAAAATGAGAAAGAAGCATTTTTATTTTTATAAAAATATGCTTGGAAAAATTTTAGGATTTGGTTGTATTCACGAGAACAAAACAATTGTTTTTTGTTTTTTTAAATGAAAACCTATTTTTAAATTTTTTTTTTGGAATTTTTAATACCAAATTTGTATATTACAATGTAAGTGATATTATGCAAAGTAATTGAAAAAACGTGCGACGGCCCATAAATATTTTTAAAACCCCTTTTAGAATTGAATTTTTTTCTAATATTTTAATATTATTATATTACTATTAAACATAAATTATTGATTTAACATATTGGGCTGGACTCAGCCCAGCTTGACTCAA
>Ga0325402_1007249_pt1 | contig 10517 bp, 3 predicted proteins | sample PopdelMetagenome_22_FD_207212 | JGI IMG/M metagenome (GOLD analysis project Ga0325402, IMG submission 207212) | Populus deltoides microbial communities from Bellville, Georgia, United States - Xylem-PdKOR-R3 | ecosystem: Host-associated > Plants > Phyllosphere > Stem > Wood/Secondary xylem... | reverse complement strand
AAAATAAATAAAATTAAATATTTTGATGTCTCATTATAATTATGGGTTTGTTTGGTTTTTTAAGGTTTTGTCTTGTAACAAATCTAGTGGATCTTTGAGAGTTTTAACTTGTAACAAACATCGTTACTCATTCGCTTCTTGGTTTTGTTAGGTTGTATTAAAGCCAAACAATTCCTAGTGCTCTATCCTGGTTATATTAATCGTATTTAATAATTTAAATTTTTAAGGTAAAATGATTGTTTAATATTAGCCCTTTATTATGTAGTATATACTAAATTTGTGGCTCGTGCTCCATCACAGGGTGGGCAAAAAAATTTTCAACATAAAAAAAGATGCTAAGAAAATAAAATTTGAGACCTGGGTCATTGGTTCGGTTGATAATTTAAATAGTATAATTTAAAAATACAACAACAATAAATAAACTATTAAAAAAATGACAAAGAAAAAAGGTAAAAAAAACTCACTCTAAGCCTACCTAAATTATAAAATAACTCAATGTTGAAAGATGAAACTAAAAAAAAAAAAAAAAAACTTATTTAAATCAGGTTAACTCGCAAACTTTACGACCATAGAAATAAAATTGAGATAGTCTCATAGAAAAAAACACGAGAAAAAAATTTGAAGACCAATTCCTAATAAATCAAATGTGAACATGATAACTCCACAAAAATAAAAATAAAAGGAGAAAAAGGTGAAGCTCAATCTCTAGCAAATAAAATATTGAAAGAAGAAAATTCATAAGAAATTATAATTAAAAAAGATTAAAAAAATACTCGATTTGAGCCCATCCAAGTTAAAATGCAAAATCTATGACCTAATTGTGATACCAGAGTTACCACATTCAAAATAAAATTGAATAAAATCATGAAACTTAATTATTGAACAACTCAATGTTAAAGGGAAAAAAAAACAAGAAATGAAAAAAAAATGAGTCAACTCAGGTTAACTCACAAACCTCACAACCATGATCATAAGATTGATATAACCCAATATAAAAGAAGGAAAAAAAGTATGAGAACCAATTTTCAAAAAATCAAATATTGAAAAATAAAATTGAAATAAATTAATTTAGAAAAGGGACTAAAAAGAAAATCAATTCGCGTCAACCTTTGAAACTGGTGACTTTAGTCATGAACCAAGACTAACCCTGTAGCAATGAGAAAAATCTGAGTCAATATTCGCTTTAAAAAAGGGGAAAAACCCAAGTCAACCTAAGCAAACCTTTTAATCCTAGTCTAATCTCTAAAACTTGCAACTCATGAAATTCATGAACCGGGTTCAATTAAAAAACTTAATTCCCAACCAATTTAATTTATAAGGATAAAATCATGAAAAAATATCAATTTAAAAAAACTTGCCAATGAAAAAAAGATATCCGTATAAAAAATAGGGATCAAATTAATTTGATAGGAAAGAAAACCATGGATGATGAAATTATATTAAAAACAAACCCTAAAAAATGATCCCACATAAAATAAATAGTAATCCAAAGAATGGGGATCAAATTTGAAACATAAAAAAATTAAAAAGGGGTAAAATTAATATATATATATATAGCCTATTAAAAATAAAGAAAAATAGTAATAAAAAAATAGGTAAGAAATCTAAATTTTTTTAAAAATAAAAGTAGGGAAAAAATGAAAAACATTTGTAATTTCATGGTTTATTCAAAATTTAAAAAATATCAATCAAAAAAACAAGAACTAAATGTGAAGGAAAAAAAATTGAAAAGGTTGATCTAAAATTTTAAAGGGGTTAGTGCTAAATTTAAGGAGGAGAGAGAAGAAAAAAATGGTCACTGGTGTCAAACCTAAGACGCATTTAGGGCACACATCACCCTATAGCATCGAGGGTACCAGTATCTTTCAAACACCATCATTGAAGGTGGCGTTTAGTGGCCAAAAAGCCCTGCATACGTCGTCCACACGCGCCGATAGGTCTTGTTTAATAATATTTAATATATGTAAATTACAATCATATCCCTGAATAACCTTCAAATCTACAATAAAACCAATGTAAAATGACAAAAAAAAAGCCCTTGCGAGAGAGTAATGTTAATTTTATCTTAAAGGGCATCAAAGTAATTATATCATTTTAAAAAAAATAGAAGACCAAAACGGCCCTGAGTAATAGGCAATATATTATTTTACTTGAGGGTTAAATTAGTAATTTTACTATGTAATAAAAAAATAAAATAATTTATCTATCCCCATATAATTTTTAAAACAATTATATCATAGTAAAAAATTATCTTACTATCAATGCCTAGTTCAAGGTTTTTTAATATCTAAAGCAATTTTATCATTTTACTATTATAATGAATAATGAAATGTCTATTTAGCTACAATAACTTATCATTCTCATTTAATTTATTTTTTTTAACTTAATTAGACACTAATAGTCATCATAACCCTTGATAAATTTTTAGGATTCATACCATGCGCCACCATGTCAATGTCTATAATTCAATTCAATGAGGGCTAACATTTCTTTTCTAGTACCAGCAAAATTAATTTTCATGGCCTTAAAGTATATGAAATGAAATAAATAGTTACTAGTTTACAACTCGCGTTATGTTGTGGGTTAGATTAAAAAAATTAAATATAACAAAAAATATTTAGGCCATAAAAAATTATTTTGTATTTTTATTAAACTTGACATAGTGAATTAACCTTGAAATCTTCTTATCCAACTTCTTGTCTAACTCAAGTTTAAAATTAAATTATAGGAGTTTTTTCGATGTGACCCAGTTAACTTGGTTAGTCCAAAAGCATCTTAACTAATCAGTAAAAAACATTTGAGGATAAAATTTAGAAAAGAAAAAACAATGAAATTAACAGTGATTTCTTAAAAAGTGCATTATTTTTTTACATTTGACAGTGTCATGAAAAATAAGTGAAAAACAATTTTCAGTATTTGGTTATGCAATGGAAAATAAGATGGAAATTAACTTATTAAAATTTTAATTTATTTTTTAAAAATTTATTAAAAGAATGAGGACCAAATATGACATATAAAAAGGTTGAAGGAAGATGAAATCGAAAAAAATTCTAATTTCATTAATTATTCCAAATAAAACAAATAGCAATAAAAAGAATAGGGACCAAATATGATAGATAAAAAAAATTCAATTAAAAGAAGTATAGGAGACAAATAAATAGCAGTCAAAAGAATAAGAATCAAAGTTAATATAAAAATAAAATTAAATAAAATTTTAAATGATAAAATTAAAAATAAAATTAAATCAAATGATTGAAAACAAAATACTCATCAATCAAAATATATATTAGAGATTAAATTTGATATAATCAACAAATAAAATGATATTTTTGAATTTTTTGCAACTTCTTAAAAATGTATTTCGTCCAAAATAAAAAAAAATATTTTTCTGAAATCAAGTTAAATTTTACTTTGACTATAAAGTATTTTTTATTAATAAATTTTTCTAATAGTAAATAAACATGAGAGAGTTAAGTAAGTTGTTTTCAAAAAAATCATTTTTATAAAAAAAAAAAGCCTATGATTCACAATTTGAATCCCATTTGAAGATCACATGATCTAATGAATTATATTTTTTTTGAAGTTTTATTTTAATATTTAATATGGTTTGGAAAGATATCTACCAAAATAAAAGGGGAGCCAAATTTTAGAAAGAAAAAAAAATTACAGAAGAGACTTTGGGAAATTTTACTCACCCAGAAGAACTACAGCTTGTTATTCCTCTCTTGAATTTCACCAAGGAGAGATTTGATCCTATTTTCGTCTTAAACCTTAAAAAAGAAGGGAAAAAAAAAAGAAATAGAAGGGAGATAGCATATCTAGCAAATCATGGGGCGGCCCTATAACATGACTGGTTTGTGCAACACAAAAGTGAGAAAACAGGTTAGGGTAAACAGAGACACAACAGATGTGAAAGAGAGAAATGTCTGTGTGTTAAAGCAAGTTCTGTATGGGCTCTATAAACATAATTAGGCATTAAAGAGGGTAGCCCATGATGAGAGATTTCATGTACAAGTCATTTTCCTATAATGATAGGAGCAAGACTTTGACCAGAGGGGAGGGCAATATTGCAGAATGAAAAGACCATATATAGTTGCTTGCTTAGCAATATATTCTTTGCCCTGATCATGTCGCATGTACTCATAGTTAATCACATTCTTCTTTTGAAGGATTTGATCTTTGCTTCTTGTCATACAAGGAGATGCAACAGCTCAAACCTTCAGGCTTTGAGAAGTGGTGGGTCTAAAAGTATATGATTTTAATTTTGCCACCTTCTTTCTTTCTTTCTTTCTTTTGAAGAGACGACCGTAAACCAATTAAATGAGAAACAATACCATATATTTGTGAGGAGAGAAGAGAAGAGAAGAAAGGGAGTATACTGCATTGAGTTGTCAAATTCATTGTTGCAAATCCTGAATTGGCCCAACAGGTTAATGCGGAACCTACAGGCCGATCTAGGGTTTGAGCCTGTCTAGGTTGAACGAAATATAAAAGAAGAAAAAAACTCAACTAATATGGTCAAAAAACTCAGATGATTTGCTAACATGATCAGCCTGATTAATATCCAATCAAAACTCAAAACTCAACCCTTAATCTATTTATTTTAAAAAATAATAATTAAAAAGATATTATTTTAATTTTTATAAAAAAAAAATAAAAAATTAGAATCAACCATCTTTAACCTCTGACCCCAACTTTATGCATCATCAACCCCTATTCAAGCAAGTTTTACAATGATCAAATGTGCTCCCGTGCTTCATTCAATAGTACTGAATGCATTTGGTGTATGTGCACTTTTGTGTACATGCATGCCAAAATACCTGCATCAAAATCAAATTTGAAAATGACACCCATGATAAAGACACCATCTTTAAATTATATTCTAGCTATGCGTTTTTAAGATGATATGGTGTTATCAAAACTAAATCAAACCAGCCGGTTCGACCAATAAACTAGTAAAGTAGACTCAAGATCGATCTAGCCTAAAGGTACGAGTCATTTGTTCAATGATCTAATAATAAAAACAGGATGAATTGAATTGAAATGGTAAAAAAAACCGGTTGAATTGTTGACTTGATTGATGTGGTGGTGCCGTATTAGCATTTGGAAAAAAACGTGAAATTATGTAGCCATGAAAATAAGTATACCATTGACTAAGTTTTGTGATAAACACCAGTTTAATCCTCATCTTTTGCCTTTATTAAGTTTATTATTGGTTTGAAATTCTAATAGATACTCAAAAGGGTGGTAGACTAAGGAGGAGGAGGAGGAGGAGGAGGAGGAGGAGGGGATTTGTATTTGTACCTAATTAGTCACTTCTCAAGACAACAATGACACTATTAGGATCAGTTGCTTACATGATTTTGTTTTCAATTTTATTTCAATCTTTATGTTAATGCAGATCCAAAAATGTCTTAGAGTAATGATTAATGTTTGATTTAATCCCCCCTCCTGGAAGAAAAGGAGTGAGGTTAATTAATTTTAGATTCATATCCTATTCTTGTTTTTCATATAATCAAAATAAATATATTAATTAAAGCATGGAAAAAACAACTACATTATCCTTAATTAATTTCAGATAATGCTAAATTTAGAAGGAGATTTTTACCAAAATTGTTTCTAGAAAATTTTAACCATTGAATTTATGTACCTTTTTTTTATATAATAAAACTCACTTATTCAAGATGTTAAAAATATCTAAAAATAATTTGGAAAAAAAAGGATAAAATCATCATTATTAGTATGTGTTTGTTTACGTAATTAACCGACTTTCAAATTGTGATAAAACATTAGTGCATAGTCAACTGTAGTTTCAAACAGAATTAGTATATGTTTGATATTGTAATATATAATACTTTTTAAAAATATTTTTCATTTAAAAATTTATTAAAATAATTTTTACTTTATTTTTTATATCAGGAAATCAATACCATAAAAAAAAATATTATTTTAATATATTTTTAAAATAAATATACAATTAAAACACATCTAAATACAGAATAAAATACAATACTAAACAGTCACTGGCTGCTTAGACAAACACGAAAGCTATTTTTTTGTTTTTTTTTTTTTTTCCCCCAAGGCTAGTTGGTAGTTGTGGGGCTATGTAACCTTTTTATTTGAGTACATGAACTAGTATATCATACCACAATGTTGAAATTGAGGATATTCTCACGTCCTTGTAGGCACTAGGCAAGGCACTCTCTTTAGCAACACAAAGGAAAATAAAAGTCCAAGAAAATGATTATATGTCATGACTCAGAGAGAGATAGCTAAATACTGGAGGAAGAGACATCGGGAAGCTTTCACTTTCAGAGGTTAGGAAATTGAACCTCTCTCAGCTCTCCCTTTCTGCTTCAAACCTGCACAGCTTTTCTCAGCACAAGTTAGGCTCTGAAATCTGTAAACAAAAATGAGTAGCCAATAACACCCTCTTGAGTCTTGAGTTTGAAACCTATCTACTATTTCTATTTTAAAATCCGGCAGCAAGTTCTATGCATTTTGACCCGCATCCTACATTGACTTGCCTCTTCTTCAAACCCTACCAGGCTTCTTCTCAACAAACCACCAAAAAGTTTCTTGATATTAGGACCCCAAAAGGAGCAGAAGAAATAAAGAAGGGCAATCCCCATCTCCAGTCATCTCTCACCGCTGCTCCTGCTTACAGTATTTCTTGCTAAATAACTCTAGTTAGTGCTCCATTTCCATGCCATGATCAATCGGGTTACAAGGAAGAAAGAAATGGGGGTTCTAAGAAGAGAGCTGGCTTGCTTATCTCTTCTTCTTCTTCTTCTTCTGTTAATAATGTCACTGCTAGAGACTCCATGTTATGCTGTTGGCTATGGAAAGTTTAGTAGCGTCAAAGGCGGGTCTAGTTCTGAGCTGAGGAACAATCCTGCCATGTCTAATAGTGTTGGTGGCCTCAAGAGAAATGCAAATAAAGATGGTAATGAAATTTTTGGTGCTGATAAGAGGAAGGTCTATACAGGACCGAATCCTTTACACAACAGATAAGTTACTGCAGCTAGTCGCCAAGCTTGAATCTGCTTCCTTTATATATGAGACTTTTTTTTATCTGTTTTCTTTCTTTGCTTTCCTTTTTTTTTCTTATCACTTTTATGAACATTTTTTATGCTTGGAGCTCTTGCTGTAATCTCCACAGTAAATGTTTCAAGTGGTCTTACAGATGTATATGAGAGTTTAGGTTTGAGATTTTGGCTGAAGAAACATACTTATATTTGTTAAGATTATAAATTGAGGAAGAAGTCAATACTGCTGCTTTCAAATATTACTCATGAAACATCAATGCCCATTAATGGAGTTGTTGGTGTTATAAATTCTGATCTGCTATAGAAATTTGCTGTTGGTTGGTGGCAATTAGTCCTGTCGTTGCTTCTGCTGGAAGAAGAAAACTTTACTGTTTCAGTGGGCTAATACTTTCTTTACACTGTTTAAGATTACTAGGTACTAGGCACTTGTCGATATAAGGTTTGCACACAACATATATATATATATATATATAATTTCCACAAGGAATTAAAGATATTGTAATTTCCAATCATGTCATGTCATGTACCAAACTTTAAAATCAAACCCTAAACAATGCTGAGTCGCTGAGATTTGGATTATGATTAGGTTAGTTTCGGGTTAAGCTTTAAAATGTATTATTTTGCTAATATTTTGAGTGAACAACGCTAATTTTCAACCAAAAAAAAAAGAATCGTATGGATGGATGTACAGAGGACTTGCGCCTCAGTGCTTGAAACAGTAAAGATGGATCCTAATGCACAGTACAAGCATTCATGACTCATGCCTGCTCTAATGGCCATTTTTCATCTTGGCTGGAAACCAGAGGGAGGGAGGAAGCAGCAGGACTGTGAGCCTTAAATTCCTTGTGGAATTGTTTATCAGAGACTGTTAGACCCAATCATCTTCAATTTCTTTGCCTGAATAATTATGTGGCAGACCCCACCTTAAATTCTGGTGTTGATTCGCCCTTTGCCAGCCATATGTCCACCATATAATGAGGATTTTTCCGATTACAAGCACACACGCTCTCAATTTATGACCTTTCTTCCTTTGGCTTCATGCCCCAGCAAGAATGATTGTGGTATTGTTCGATAGTTTTTTAAAGTTTTTTATTTAAAAATATATAAAAATAAAAAAATATTTTTTTAATTTTATTTTTTATATCAACATATTAAAACTATTTAAAATTATAAAAAAAACTAATTTCAAGATTTTGTAAAATATAGTTTTTACCGCAAAGACAAACGAGTTGTATGAGTACATGTAAACCATGTCTTTATTATATATATATTTATTTTGTATTTATTATAGTTTCAATTTTTAGGTATTTATTATTCAATAATATATAAAAAATTATAAATGATATACATATATATATTTCAATATCAATATATAACATATATGTATATTATTTAATTATTATTTTTATATATGCATCTTAATATTGATATAATATATAGATGTATGTATATAATTTATAGTTTTTTTTATATCTAGATACAAGAATATTTGTATCATATTGGTTAGATAATAATCCCAATATATCAGCAAGTGTCACAGAAATCTCACCCCTTTCTCGTAAATAAATAATCCAAGCACATTTCTACTCGTGAGTAGATTGCTTTATGTGCAGGTCTGTATATAATTCTCTCTGATTTTCGAGTCTAATAATCCTAAAATCTCACCCGTCCAGATCACTACTTGATGCAGAAATGGGGTTCTTAGGAGGATTTTAGAGATAATCCCATTCACTAATCTTTTATAATTAATAGCAAGTTCTTCATGCGTGTTTGAAATTATATAATGATATAAGTGTTTTTTAAAATAATATTCTATTTAAAACATATCAAAATAATATTTTTTTTATTTTTTATATTTTATATTTTATATGAGTACATTAAAACCATAAAAAAAAAATACTAAAAAAAATATCAATCAAGCTAAAAACACTTTTAAAATACTTCTTGAAACAAAAAATAAAAAACAAAAAACAAAAGCTAGAGCTTTGACTTGTACCAATCCATCAAAAGAATATGCACTAATTTCCAAAAACAATATACCAGCACCTAATGGAGGACAATGCATAGCTTAATTAACACATTTCCTATGAAGAAGAAAAATCAAATTTTAATCTAAGAATTTGGTATAGAGGGGCCAGGATTATTCCATCCATGAGCATCAAACAAAAATGATTTTTGGAAAAGAATTTCATTGCAAGTATTGTACCAAGCACTCATCTGATCTCCCTTTCCCCTTTTTGGTGGGTGGATGGAAAAGGGATTAGAAAGGATTCCAATTACCAAGCCCTAATCTGAATACAAAGTGATTTAGTAGGTGCAACTTGCAGGATTCCAATCACAATTACACTGGGAATAAAATTGAAAGAGGAGCTAAAAAGTAAAAGATTTCAAAAAAGTAAGAAAAGGATGGCTTATAAGAGACCTAGAAGATGAAAAGCATCAAGATTTTTCAACAGTTAGTGAAAAAAGAGAGGTGTTGTTGACATTGGCTTAAACATGACCAATAATGGATGGGGAGATCTATCCTTTACATCATACAATACATTTTTTTTATATTTTTTTGCTAGGAAAAGAAATGGAATAACTCATAAGAATATATAAATGATAGTGTAGCTTCAGAACTACTTCACCGCAAAAAAACAAAAATTCTTCATATCAAGTAGTTCTGATTGTTACAGTGATGCGGTGTCATTTTACACTAATCATAATATTTAGTTAATCAGCACACATCATAATTTTGCCCAAAACTCTCTTAAAACCTTGGTTTAAAAAAGACATTACAATTTATAATTTTTTTAAAATTTATTTTTTTAAACCACAACCACGACATCAAAAACATGTTAACATCTTTAGAGTCCATGTTACTTTAGTTGTTCCAAAGGTTAAACAAATCAATTTTCACTCATCTAAACGAGTGTTTTTTTTATTTCATAGTTTAGATAGACGAACCATGTCCAGATTAGTACATTCATGAAAAAATTTCTTTCTTGCTGCTGCTCTTCTGATTCAAGACTGAGGTGACAACATGGGAATTGGGAGGAAGCCTATTTCTCATTGGAGCCAATACCTCAATGATAATGGCCTTATCACTGCCCAAACTGTCAAGGATCTAAAAGGCTATCTCACCACATGACCTCGATAAACTGAGAGCTAGATGTTGACCGGAGGTTCCCTACATGGCTTGTTCTTATGGTAGAGTTTAAAGAAAGAGAAACTAGAAAACATGAAGTACTCGATGAAGTTCTCAGAGCCATGGCCTCGCTCTGGTAAGGTCCAGAGGTTACCAGGTAACAGTACAGTTTAAAACTTATTTCAAGAGCGCAAGGACCATAATATCTCTGTCCAGACTCGAGATACTTGTAACGAAGAATCACAAGCCTAGAATCTGATTTGGACAGAACACACCTCAGCTGTAGCTGGGGGGGGGGGGGGTTAAAAGAAGTAAATTTCTATGATCATTTTTATTGG
>Ga0325402_1007245_pt1 | contig 10519 bp, 6 predicted proteins | sample PopdelMetagenome_22_FD_207212 | JGI IMG/M metagenome (GOLD analysis project Ga0325402, IMG submission 207212) | Populus deltoides microbial communities from Bellville, Georgia, United States - Xylem-PdKOR-R3 | ecosystem: Host-associated > Plants > Phyllosphere > Stem > Wood/Secondary xylem... | reverse complement strand
AGAAAAACTTTTCATTGCTGGGACAAACTTTTTGTTTTTTATAATATATAATTATGTTTAAAATTTTTATTTTGTAAAAATTAAAATAACATATTTTTACTCATGAATAACTTCTTTTTATTTATTTTGCTTGCAAAATTTATTTTATTTTTTAAAAAACTATAATTAAAAATATTTTTTTAAAAAAAACCTAATTTTCTTAAAACTATAATTGCAAAAGCTAATTAAAATGTGCTTCGAGCAGGGTTTTTATCAACCAAAATTTTTTAAAGTATTTTTTTTAGAAATGTATTAAAATAATAATTTTTTTACTTTTTAAAAATTATTTTTAACATTAGCGTATTAAAATGATCTAAAAATATCAAAAAAATATTAATTTAAAATAAAAAAATTAAATTTTTTTAAAAACATTTCTTTCCAACTGAAAAGTTAATAACATTTACGTCCATGTTGATGCACAAATTGATGTTGAGTATCCAAATAAATAAAAATATTTAGATTCACATAAGATTTTCAACAACTAAAACTAAAGAGTCCGAAAGAATGATTCAATTATGCAACTCACCAATATATAATAATATCATATATGTTTAATGATGTATAAAAATTACAATGCACCCTAATATCATTCACAAATATAAAATTGTTAGCATGTTTTTTTTATAATTTTATTAGCAAAAACACTTATAAAAACATTTTAACTAAATACATGTGAACTATCTTTTAATCAACAATAATTTTTTTAACTAAATATATATTTTTTTTAATAAATCACAATTAAAAATATTTTTTTTTAACAAACACAGTAGCATAAGCTACTGTACTTTGAAATACCCTCTGAACCTAGTTCCGGCTGGTTCCACCCAATAGTTACAAGGCCCCAAACAATCCAGTCCACTCATTCATATATCGTAGTCGTGAGCTAAAGCATCTAAGCGCACGGATTTAAAGAAATGAAATGATCCAAGTTCAAAAACTCAACGTCTTATCACACTGCACCCATGTAATTATGTACGCAACACCTACGTAGGAGTTGTACCAATTTACTGTCCTTCACAACTAGTTGCGTTCAATTAGAACAGTTTAAGCATCTTGGCCCAGCATTGAAAATTATACAACAGAACCCGTAGAAGCTCGGATACTTCCTCCACGTTATCATGCTATGTTGTTATCAGCAAAGTTGTTCTCAAAAAGTGTTCTCTGACGGAGAAGAGTGCTTTCAGGCTCCATACCTGTGTATGTTGTTCTGTGAACCCTTGTCCAGTCCCTTGACCTTCAAAACATCTGCAGCAAGGATTGCTTCCAAATTGAGATAAAAGCACGTGTAACATATATCTTGACCTGCCTCTAGTGAGGCATATTACAGAGGAAAAAGTTTGCCCGTAAGTTATTTGGCAATCTTCTTTTCTTACGGCTGCCCTGCAAGTTGCAGCCAATCGTTTGTCTGGTCATGAAACTTTCATTTTCATTTTCATTTTTCGTCATTCTTGTCCCAAAAAAGGCTCCCTATTCTGCCTAGTTTTACAGGAAACTGTGCCACTTGCAAGCACCATCTAATTCGGATGCAACGATTTCATCGGGAAATTAGCATTCTCAACATGGTGAGTATTGATGTTTCTGGTTGAGATTTCATAAACCAACATATTATAACATCCTAAAGGAGGCTATCTGTTGACTAGGCGTGCCATGAATCTGAAGTAGATGCTGTCTCATGGTTGAGATACTTGTTTTTTCATAAAAGAAGAGTTTCCAATTTGCCAAGACACATTGACGCGGGAAGGGAAAAGACTTATTAATGGATGCTAATATTATGCCAAATGAAAATTACATGTTCAGAATCAGAAAACTACCTCTAACCAAATGCATATGGATCATCTGCGTAAGGATTCAGAGAGCCTTCCAAAAACAAATCGCCAATGGTTGATGGATGTGACTGATCCCCTCCCTTAAGTCCCTGCGTTACAAATGTTTTTTAACAACTAAAAATAAGCACCAAGGAATCAGTACTTAAACTTAGTTTAAACAACCAAACATGTCCTTGTGCATTGCCCAATGCCATAAAATTGTAGTTTGCCAAGATTTAGCCTCCATTGTTCATGCTTCCAAGGTTCCTTTCTTAAAACCTTCTAGTTTTTTATCATTCCGATATCAATAGCATGGTATTGGCATACGGGGAAAATACAACACGTACAAAACGAATTGATACTCGGTATAATTGGTGGTAGGACTTTCTTAGCATGGAGGTTTACAGCAGGAACCATTGTGGAGCTGAATGGAAGTCGAAATACCATTCCAAATCAGGCAATAAAACTTACCCATACTCTAAAAAGCAAATAGGATGAAGCAGATGAACAAAAAAGAAAACTTAACTCCAATATGGCTGCCCACACGGGGTTGCTCATTCGGCCTCCTTATAAGATGGAGAGGTGAACAATGTCACTGATTAATCAACTAATGGTTCATCCAATTTGTGGTAAACCTTTGCAGTACCAAACTACGAAGTGATATTTCTATGTAGTTATGCTTAAAAACAGAAGTTGGCAAATTTTTGAAGGAAAAGGAAAGAATACATTAAACCACAATTGAAAAATCAAGATTTTGGAAATAACATGTCTATAGTTTACCTTGGCAACACTTCTTGGAGTTCTGGCCTTTGGAGTATTTGTCCGTGTCCTCTCATGTTTTCTTGGGTCCTGATGCAACAAGACAATGAAACCCAGCATTAAGCACAGTAAACATGGAGGTCCTTCAATACTAGCAAGCAGCCTATGTCCTTTTTAACTTCGTTTGTGCACACACAGCAGGTGTAACAGGGCACACAAAGACTTTGTGCATACCTCAAACATGACTGTACTTTTTGTCTTTCTGCGTTTAGTGATTGTTCGTCCATTGTTGGTTTCAACTTCATATTCATGGTGAGTTACCTGCCATGCAATAAAGTCCAAAAAGGAAGGGGAAGGATGATGGGAAACCACTTTCTAAAATATAGACCAGACACGATAACAAAAAAATTGCAGCTTCAGTCTAAGGTCATCCCATTTTTTTGTACAACAAAAATACCAAGTATAGAAGTATCTCGCCTTCTTATGATGCTTAGGAATAACCATCACACTTCCTGAGTTCGGAGTCTCTACTTTCTTCAATAACTTTGTCACTGGAGTTTGTGTAGCTTTCAGGCAAAGTGAATCCTATAAATATTACAGGAAAACAAATAGAGTGAAAAATTTTACAACAGAGATTTCTCTGAATGGAAGTAAAACGATCCTTTGCTCTCTGGTACCTTCTTTTCATTCTGTAAACTTCCCAGAGAATTGTGGCTTCTTTTAGCACCACCAGGACCTCTCATCTTAACAGATGAAACAGAATATTCCTTCTACATAATAATGTCATCAATTTTGTCATGTTTAGTGATCTTGCACATTCACTAGTGATCTATGGATAAAAGATAGGAAATTCCATAGGCAGAATGAAAGGAAAATGATATAATATACTTTGCCACGAAGCACATAATATTTACTTCATGTGAGAGAATGAGTAATATATTTAGGTAATGCAGCAAAAGAACTGCTTTAGGATTCAATCTAGATGATACTTGAAGACATGAAAGACATTTTATTTGCCAGTGTGAAGTCATGAAATAAGAAATTCTGTACGCATACAAAGATAAAATATTAAACAGCTGAAATTTCACCGGTCTGGATTGGGGCTAGGACACGACATTAGAAGAATACTTCAATAAACTATGTCGGGACTAGAAGTAAAAAAAACCTTAACTTCTGAACTTATGCACTGACAGTCAGAAGTCAGATATAAAAATCAGCAAGGATTTATTTCATTGTCAGATCATGAGTAGCATTGCAATTTATTGCGAATGATGTGACACAATTTCATTGGAAAAGAGACCATCAATGGGAATTCCTTCATAACTAAAAAGATTAGCATCTTAACATCCAGGTATTCCCACCCTACATGTGCGAGGGAAGAAAGCCAACCTTTTTCGAATTCACTTCTGGGTCTTCTTGTGGCTTGTCACTCATCACTTTCCACTGCAAATGCAACAAAGCCCTCTGCCTGTCTTCCTGCAATGTACTATAATCAAGCTACATTCGCAGCTCAGATAATGTAATATGATATAGAACTTTAGAGATGCACACCTTTGACTTTTGGAGATCCAGCTCCTCCTGAAGCTTCCCGCACTCATCTTCATGCTGGCACCTCAAAGCTTTCATTTGAACTTCATGTTCATTCCCGAATTCTCTTATTTTCTGGGCAAGTGAATAAACTATCAGAAACCAAAGCAGTCATTTCTGCACGTTTAACAGAATAATTGCTAGCTACAAATACCTCTCTCAGTTCATTTTCAGCTTGAAGTTGGGCACACTTTAGTTCTTCACTGTGAGCAGCTTTAAGACTGATCTCCTTTCTATCACACTCCTGCTGAATGCCTAAGACCTATACAATGAGCAGAATGTAAATTGATCAGCAACTGTAACAAAACATAGAAAAATCAAGGCTCTAATTGTCAAATAAAGATCAGTTAATGTAGCAAACACTGTTAGAAACTTACAAAAATTTAACTCAGAAATCAGTTCCATAAATAAATTGTTCAATGGCAATTTGGTAGCATGACAAAACTGCTTTTCTAAATTCCTCTCCTATATAGTTATATAGTTAATTTTATATCTTCTAGGAAATTGCCATTTGCCGGCATATGTGAGTTATAATACAGCTAACAGTCCTCAAGATTAATAGCGATGCACAACTTTTTGATAATACACATAACGGATAAAATGGTCAATTTGCAGACTGCAGAACTTCACTGTATCTCTTAGTCTACAGGTTCCAGGTAATTAAAAAAGAAATAAGGATCCGTCACACTCAAGAAAGATTTTTTTGTTTATTTTTGTAATAAGTGTGCAAATAATAAGAATTAATGCAATTGTAAACATAATCCAATTTTTTTTAAAAAAAAAAACATTTAGGTCCTTGTATGCCTCAAATTCAGTATAATGATTAAATTCAATTTTAAGTTTGCAATACTTTCTGGTGCATACCAGAGCCACATGTTCCCCCTGAACGCACATCATCTGCCTCCTTGATTCTTCTTTGCATTGGACAAGCTTTTGGTCGCATTTTCTTTCCATTTCTAATACGATTTTGTCTGCCTGAAAGACCAAACCCATGAATCCCATGTTTCATGGCCTAGCATGTAGGGGAATTATAGGATGGGCAAACCTTTTCTTTTTCCATGTTAACAATCTCTAGCTTTTCCATTTCATACTTCTTCCGAATGTCATTAATAGCCTGTAGAAATCAGCTTCAATGGGAAAGTACTGCACAACTCATTGAGGATTCGTAAAAGGTAATGATAAATGATAGCACCTCATCATTTCTCTGAGATATTTCTTTCAAATGTCTTGATAGCTCCAATTGTTTGCTCTCCAGCAGCATATCATGCTGCTTCTTTGCTTTAGTAAGTTTGCTTTCAGCAGCAGTCAACGATGCCTGATTCTGCCACAATATACAAAACCTCAGAAACATTTGAAAGTTGCAAGAATCCAAAAGGTTTTAACTTCGTTCAGACCTCAGTGATTTGATCTTCCAACTTCTTTTCTCTTTCCTTATATTGAACAATAAGCTGTTCCTTCTCCTCTAAGACACTATGGAGCTGGCAAACCTGTTTCTCCAATGAATCTAGCTGTTGCTCATGTTTCTCACTTTCCTTTCGCAAAGAATCTATTTCTTCTTCTTTTCTCTGTATTTCATCCTGTAACCTCTCTGCATTGTCTTTGTTTTCAATTTCTAATGCTAAAATTTTCAACAACAAATCTTGCTGCAAGATAGAAGTAAAGGATGGAGAATTAAAAGTGCACGCTCAGACATGACCTAAAAGAGAGAACGCAATAGAAAAAGTCACAAACCATTTTATTCTCAGATGACCTCGATCCTTCTGACAAGGTGTCAATTTTCTCCTCTAATTTTGAAACCAACATCTCCGTTTCCTTCTTCTTTGACATCAGCATTTCAGCTTCAGACTCCAAACTTTGAATTCTTTCTTTTGCTGACTGACATTCTTCTGAAAGCTGTGCCATAATAGACTCTTGGGATTTCTGAAGTTCAATGATCTTATCATTTAACTCCTGGTTTACCAATTTCATGGCATCTTTTTCTGACTTTACAGACAAAGACTGGTCATGGAGCTGATCATACTGCCTTTGGACATGCTTCACAGCAAGTTCTCTCTCCTGTTGGGCCAACTTAAAGCAACTATCATAGAGAGAGTTTAGCTGATCAAACTTGGTGGTAAAAGTCAAACTTTGTTTATCCAACTCAACCAATTGTGCAGCCAGTACATGAAGAAAGCCTTCTAGGTTTTTAAACTCTTGGAGTGATATGGCCAATCTGTTAGCAAAATCATTGCTTCTCGATTGGTGGTCACTCATTTCTTTCGCCAAGTTCTCTTGAGTGGTCATTAAACTATTAATTTTGTCTCCTTTCAGTCTCAATTCACGGTTCATCTCTTCCAATTTTGAGTTTAGGTCCTCCGCGGCCAATCTATTAGCTGCTACAGTTGTTTCAAACTTCTTTAGCATGGCATCTGCATGCAAAAGAAAAGAAAATGAAGAAGAACGCCTTTACAAGCAATGCACAGAATCTGAGACTGAGGAAGGACACGGCTCCTAAAACTAAAAGTCAATCAGCATACATGTATGAGATGCACTTTTCAACATCTGCAGAATTTGACATGAGCCACTACATTATGGATCATAGGCAACGTGGTCTCAAAACATAATACTTTATGAGCTAGGTATTTCTCCTCTTATTTTTTGTTGCCATTTTAAGATATTTTATGAACTACATAAAGAGATACATGCTCACTAGAAGTAGCAGAAATTCTGAAAATCCCAATGTGGGCGGAGCCAGCATCACTAGGAATACAAAAAATGCTATAGAGGCTCGTATCACTACTAGCATTGCAACTCCAGGGCAAGCAAACGCGTGAGATAATGTAATATAAGTTCACTCGAGAAGATATGGGGTATAGCTGCCAATACCAAACTGAGAAGCTTCTAAAGGCACTAGAAAAGAATTTATATACAATGGAATTCATGAAACAGTTTAGGCCAAGAAACAAATGAAACAATAAACATTTCACTGCTCTAATTTCAGCCCTAAAAGAAACAAATTAAATTCAGAAAAGAACTCCACGATGTTGATTAGAGTGAGTTCAAAGATCCATACATCAACAATTATACCAAAACTGAAAGCGAGTTCTGACCACTAAAAGAAAATCCACATGGTTGAAAAGGAACTCAACCCCGAGTTCACTAACAGTAATTTCATGTTTTCTTTTCCCACCTAAGTGACTAATCAGGAACAATGTTGATAATGGTCTGAAGGCAATCCAAGTCGGTAAGCATGTCCAAATTTAAATATAAAAAAATACACCAAGGAAGATAATGAAAATGAAGATAACATAATGCCAACGCAACATTATCTTCTACGCAACTAGTAGCAATTTCCTAATTCGATAGACAAATGGAAAATGAGATGTGTGCCTGATAAGCACCTTCTTACTCATTAAGGCGTGGCTGAACCACATTGTATGTGATTAAAAGGTGTTTGAAGCATAACCTTCCACTTTTCTTTTCCTCTTTGGGAAATAAACATATCAGAGAAAAAATTGTTCCACAATCAATGTTGTTTGTAAATCCATGTGCTTGAAGAGTTAATTGTTGAAGGGTGTAAATAGCAAGTCCAGAAAATGATCAGCCTGTTTTAACATCATGTACCTTTTTCTTCTATCAGACTGGTAGTTTGGCGTAGTTCTTCTATGTAGATCTTATTTCTTTCCTCCTTATTGATTTCAAGTTCCTGTAGTTCCCTTTCACCTACATAAAAGATTCAAGAACATTATGAATCACGAATTGTAGTGCCAAGCAAACACAGCCTTGCGATGCTTTATCAGAAAATCAACAGTAAGGTCCTGTTTGCTAATAGTGGCAGCAAACACACCATACACACGCACTGAAACAATCCTCATCTTGGAAACTGGAAAGCTGTTTGTGGAAAATGATAAAATTGTAAACCACTCACGAGTTCTAATAGTTTCCTCCGCAGAGCCTAATTTCACAGATAAATCATTCAGTTGTTGGTTCAAATAGTCAATGCCATTTGAGCTTGCAGACAGTTTGCCTTCAAAAAACTCCTTATCCTTTTCAGCTGTGGAAGCAGGTTAAAGGCAACTGTCACCACTAACGACAAAAACTATACAGAATTTGAAGACCTCTAGCTTATAGAAATACCTACCATCTTGAACCTGACCGGCTAAGTGTTGTAAGGTCTCTGTCAATTGATCACACAGAGTCTTTGTTGAAGAAAATTTTGATTCCAATCCTTTCCAAAGCTTCTCATCCTCTTTCTGCTTTACTTTAAGCTTTGCATTCTCATTAAACGCGTTTTGCAACTTATCCTCCAACACATGGATATGCTCCATTGATTTCTTCAGCTTGGTGTTCTATATAATGAGAATTCTCCATCAAAATCCACATCCAGTTCAGTGTAATTAATTTACTTCAGTACGTTTTCCACAAAAAATAAAGTTTTATTTAATATGCGCTAACCTTAATTGTCATGGAGTGAACAGAATAACTAGACCTAATTTTGATAAAACAGCGGTAATTTATATTAAATTAGAAGGTTAAGTTGAAGATATTAAAACTTTTCCTCGTATAAGCAATTATCGCAGAGAGATGCGTGTATATCATAGAAAACATGCATATATCAACAATGAAGCATGTGTGTACAAGCCAGTACACATCAATGTACGTAAGTGCATATACTTGTACATATAATTAACACATGTAAAGAGAGAGATCCGTGTACCGCCATCCCGAGATCTGTTTTGACGGAAGCCTGTTCTTTGACCAATTTCTCTGCAAACAAACAAATCCAAAACAGAAATCATCGCAAATGTTCAGGTTATTTCTCTAAGAGAACTAAAAATCAACAAAAACCTTCAATCAGAACCTGCAGTGATCTTCAAATTAGCGAAACTTCCCGATGTAGTCGAGTCCGTTGATGGCCGCGAATTGAATGAGAAGTTCTTTGCGGATCCTGATAGCGATTTGAACTGATCCAAAGTCTTCATGCTTGGATACCCTAATTTCTGCATCTCGAAATCGATAACCGATTGCATGTACGGGTAAGCCCTAGAAATTGTTATTGAATCTCTCAATCTCTCTCGCTCGGTCTCTAAGTTTTGGAGTTTTCAGTTAGACGACTGAGAATGTTTTGGGCGCCAAATATCGGGGTATTTATAGGCCTAGCCTTGGGGCGTCAATGTGACGTTGGAGTTTAGACGGTTAAGAAGGGTCTTCTTGAGAACGGGAGAAGACCCTAAATTAGTTGGAACCTACCTTCTGAATTACATGAAACTAATTAAGAGATAGTGTCAATGGCAAAACTTTAATTTTTTTTCTTTGTTTCAATTTTTTTGTATTGGTCGAGTATAATGAGAGGTGGTCCTTTTACATTATATAACAACCATATAAACTATATTTTTTTTAGATTTAAAGCTATTTATTTTATAAAATTATATAACATATAATTGCTTGTTTTATTTAAATCAAGTTAAGATGTTTATTGACGAGACCTTCTATGAAAGAATGAGATTCATAGATTATTAGATAGATTTTTCAAAAATTTATTTAAAAATTAAAATGCTTTTTAAATCATATATTATAAGATTTTAATTAACACTTTCTATATTATTTTTATTGGCTAGAATTTATTTTAATATGAGTTATCATTGAAGAGTTCATTAGGTATTCCATGTGTTTTAATATTTATTTAAAATAAAAAGTATAACCTATCATTCATCATGACAAATATTTAAAACTCACATGTAATAAAAGAGAGGTTTTAATTTATTAACTTAAATGGTTTTTTTACATGCAATTGGGTATATAATTTCAAGAATATCTCATATTCTCTCTTACATGTTTTTTCTTGAAAGAGAAAAAACAGAACAAGTAGATGGTGAATGTTGATTTTATTATACGGGTTTGAAGATTAAGTCAGATAAAATTATTTATTTTAATATTTTAATTTATTTATTTTTAGACTCGTTTATTTGCTCGAAAGTAGTTTTTTTTAAAGTGAATTCCGGGAAAGTGAATTATTTTTCGATGTTTGGTAGTGTAATAAAAAATAAATTGAAAAATATTTTTCAGTATTTAGTTGTGTTATAGAAAATAAGATAGAAAATAACTTATTAATGTTTTATTTTTTTCAAGTTTATTAAAATAATGAGGAACAAATCTTACAAATTAAAAAGTTGAATGGGAATGAAATTGAAAAAATATATAATTTCATAAATTATCTCAAATAAAATAAATAATAATCAAAATAATAGAGGTCAAATCTAAAAAATAAAAAAATTAAAAGATGAAAAAATTAAAATAATAATAATTAACATTTCATAAATTATTTCGAATAAAATAAGTAACAATCAAAA
>Ga0325402_1007241_pt1 | contig 10524 bp, 2 predicted proteins | sample PopdelMetagenome_22_FD_207212 | JGI IMG/M metagenome (GOLD analysis project Ga0325402, IMG submission 207212) | Populus deltoides microbial communities from Bellville, Georgia, United States - Xylem-PdKOR-R3 | ecosystem: Host-associated > Plants > Phyllosphere > Stem > Wood/Secondary xylem... | reverse complement strand
GCAATTAATTAAAGGGTTAATATTAAGATTTAGGATTTAGTGTTAATGTATATGGTGGTCTCCCTTTTGGCTTGTTGGGCTTCGATTTATTTGTTAGTTTTTATTGAAGTTGAGCTAACTATTTTTGTACTTCAAGACTCGGTAGGGGTGTGCTTCGCCAATTTATAATCCTAGTAAATGTATGCTTGGAGTATTTATTTAGTGAGCATTTTTTATGCAGGTGGAAGTTGAAGACACTAAGAACAAACAAGAACACAAGAATTTTAATGAGCGAAAAGGGTTGTCGATGTGAATCCCAAGTTCGTAGGTTTTATTTTCTCTAGAATAACAATGATAAAGCCTCATCCTTAAGAGATTTACAAAGCATTAAATAGGCCAGAAACCCTACCTTATCTAGAAAAAAAAAAAGAATCCGAGATTACAAAGTAAGGAAGCATGAAATCCAAAAATAACATGAAATAAAAAAATAACAAGAAAAATTATAAAAATTACCAAGCTCGGGCCCTCGGGGTGAGATTGTCAAAATTTAAAGACTCGATGATCAAAGTAGCAATTCCATGCTAGTCTAAGAAAAAATGCCTTCGAAAACTCCTATAAACGTTTGGGTGCGATTCAACAATTGGATAAAAAATTATGACCCTTTTAAGTTGTTACTTTGGTCTAACACGACCAAACCTCCTCTAGGACCTAGACCTGTCCCACTAGTCCATAAATGTATCTGTTATGCCATTTACATAATTTGTTTGGGGCAAATCCTCATCTAGTTGTGGTAGACTCATACTTGACTGCTCAGGATCACTTTTTATCACTAGCTCAACTACATCATTCTCCTCGGGTTAGAGAGAACTCGTTCTCGAGTTCTATTCCTCCTCCAAATAGGAAGTCAAGTGTTGAACATTGAAGACATCAGAAGTCTTCAGATGATAAGGAAGACGAATCTTATAGGCATTATCATTTATCTTCTACAACACCTCACAAAGATCTATCTTCCTTTCTTTCAGCTTGTTATACTCATCCACTGGAAACTTGTTATATGTAAGGACTGTCCACACCAAATCACCGACTTTAAACACCACTCTTTTACGATAAGTAACAGTCAGAGCCTTATACATGGCATTATTGTCACTAATTGTCTATTTGACCTGCTTATGAATTCCATGCAAGTAACTTGTTATGTTAGTACCTTGGACGCTCAAGTGTCCAATGTGAGGAACAAGAATTAACTCTAGTTCTCTAGAAGGATTCTGTTAATAGACAATCTCAAATGGGCTCAATTGGATGGTCCGATTCCGAGACCTATTATAAACAAACTTCGCCTGTGGGAATGCCATATCCTATTGTTTTGGCTTATCTCCAACCAAGCTTCGTAGTAAGTTGTCGAGACTGCGATTAACCACCTCTATCTGCCCATCTGTTTGAGGGTGATAAGCACCGCTAAAGTTCAACTAAGTTTCCATTCTTCCCCATAAACTCTACTAAAATTACTCATGAACTAGACATCTCTATCCAAAGTGATGGATTTAGAAATGCCATACAAATGAACCACTTTATTAAAGTAAAATTAGGCTACCCGAGATGCATCCATAGTCTTTTGGCAGGCTATAAAATGGGCCTTCTTTGAGAACTTGTCAATTATAACAAAAATAGAATCTATAGCTCATTGTGTACGAGGTAAGTCCAATACAAAATCCGTGCTCATGTCTAGCCACAAAGCATTAGGAACTGGTAATGGGATGCACAACCCAACATTCGATAAAGCTCTATTGGACCTTTAACAAACAGCACACCTCTTGACAAAGTTAGAAATCTATCCTGGTAACTTAGGCCAATAATAATTTATGGACACCAAAGCCAATGTTTTATCTTATCTAAAATGCCCCTTACAATACAATTCATGAATGATATGCTCTCGCAAAGAGAAAACTGGAACATAAAGTTGCAAATCATGAAAAAGATAACCATTTAAAAGTACTTAGTTATCTCGTTTACCTCCCTCCGATAACTCAGTATAACTCTGACTGAACAAGGCATCACCTGAATATAGCTCACAGGAAGTATCAAATCCTAGCATATGGGTGTGTATGGTACTGAATAAAGTCATACGTCAACTGTGAGCATCAACCAACTTATTTAAACTGTCTGATTGGTGTCTCAATTAAAAAGTGACTCCTACAAAAATGACACTCATTTTGCATGTCGACGACTCAGCTTATGCTACCAATTTATGTATCTTAGAGCCTCATAGTTAGTGATTAAAATAAACTCCTTTTGCACAAGGTAATGCCTTCAATGCTTTAAAGCTTGAACAATAACATAAAACTTCAAATCATAGATGGAATAGTTCTTCTTTGAGCTGGACAACTTCTCACTAAATAAGGTGATTGGTATCCATCCTGGCTAAGAACTCCCCCACTGCTTACTCCTGAAGCATCATAATTTACTTCAAAAAGTTTCTCAATATCTAGTAATATCAAAACTAGAGCTTCGATCATCTTCTGCTTCACTAACTGAAAAGTAGTTTTAGCCTTATTTGTTTACAAAAAGGTTTGTTTCTTGTTGTTACTCATTTTTGGACCCCACGTGCTAGAGACGGTGTATACCTCTTTTGAACAGAGTGTAGGAGTTTAACTTATGTTTGTTAGAAGATTGACAAAAGCAGAGAAATAAATAATTTTTTTTTGAAACCCTGTTTGAGTGTTTTCTACTCTCTTTATCCTTTCCCTTTGCTGCCAAAATTATCAGGTTTTCTTAGATTGATCAGAAGTCTTCATAATGCTAAATTCATTCCTTCTTTATCTGGTCTTTAAGGTTAAATAAATCCCTCAGAATTTGCACTAAAAAAAATTGGTTCTGCTGTTGTCGTAATTTTTTATTCCAACTTAGGCTCTGATTCTGACTTGATTTCGTACGATATTTGACCATCCTAGCTATATTCTGACACTCATGACATGTTGAAAAATCGACCTACATCTTTATTGGGTCCTAGGGATCAATGATCTTAAGGCAGACTCTCAGTCATATTTGGATGCTCGGCATTGTCAGATCAAGAACCCTTTTGACCGACTAGATTATTGCCAAATTCTGTTATTTAAAATGATTTTATCTTAATTTGACTCCTTCATCAAAGTTGTAGTCCTGGACGCATAGATAAATTTGGGCTTTTGAATCGCTTGATTTCAATATCAGAAGCTCAAGATATTCCCGTTTGAACATCTAGTGTGAAAGCAGGGATTCCAGTCGTGAGAAGGATCCTGACCCGAATTTTGCACTAAAAACTCTATTTCCGTCATAAATTTTGATGATTTGTTCTTAGGTCATACTCTCAGTCATATCAGGATTCTCAGCATTGTCAGTTTCTGAATTAGATCAGGAGACCCTTGTTGATCAACCAGATTACTGCCAGATTCTATTCTTTAAAACAATTTTATCTCAATTCAACTCCTTCATCAAAGTTGTAGTCCTGGACGCGTAGATAAATTTGGGCTTTTGAATCACTTGATTTCGATATCAAAAGCTCAAGATATTTTTGTTTGAATATCTAATGTGAAAGTAGGGATTCCTGGCCGCGAGAAGGATTTTTGCCCAAGTTTGCGGGACTGATACAAAGGATTTTTTTTGGACCAAGGATTGAATCAAAAAGTGCTAAAATGAGGGATTGAATTGAAGAAGGATATTGAAAGTTGGAGAGGGGGGCTAGATCATCATAAATGACAGGATTTTTACCACACCGAACAAGAAAAATAAGACTTTACAGCATGCACCTTTACCCATCTGATTTCTTTCCTTTTTCTCAACAAATTCCTGCTATTTTCCTTTATCATCACGCCTGATTTTTGAAGCTGCAACCATGTTTTTATTGCCTCATTTCAAAGGGAGTAGTTGGCTCTATGGAAGGAAAGAAAGAAGCCACACCATCCTTTAAAAAACTGGAAAGAAATCAAACAGCAAAATCAGAATATTTAAGTTTCCTTTTTGCATTTTTTTTACTGCAAATCAGTAGGAATTTGCATCCTAGAATTAATGCATTGAATCTTTCCTAAATAGAGATATATTTAGACTATATATAAGCCCTTCTAATGACCTAATGGGGTAGGGGAAAAAAAGAGCATAAAAAAAGAGAAAAACAGAGAGAAAAGAGCAGAAAAAACAACAAAAGAAAGAGAAGGAAAACGCAAGAGAGGCAGGCGACGGGGAAACCAGTCATTTACCAACGCATAGCTGAAATATTCTGTCCACTTCAGCATCTCTATTTTCATCCGTCATTTACCAGTATCTAATGAGGCACGCGTGAGCTGTGTCTTTCGGCCTTTGGTTTTATTTTATGCAAACAGGAGCTGCAGTTTTGAAGGAAAACACAAGAGAGGCAGGCGAAGGGGAAACCTGTCATTTACCAGCACATAGCTGAAATATTTTGTCCGCTTTAGCATCTCTATTTTCGTCCGTCATTTACCAGTATCCAAGGAGGCATGCGTGAGCTGTGACTTTCGGTCTTTGGTTTTATTTTCTGCAAACAAGAGCTGCAGGTATAAGCCCCAATCTCTCCTCCTTTGTTATTTTTATACTAGGCATTCGGTTGTAAAGCTATTTCTTCCCTCTGAATAATTGGTTTTTGTTTAGAAAAGCCAATGCTTGCCCATTATTTCTTTCATGATGTTTGAGTTCAGCTGTTGTCCATGTAAAAAGGGTTTGTCTTTCATGTTTAGAAACTTTTACATTTAGGGACTTTCCTTTTGTTTTCCTTACACTCGTTGGAGAAGAAATCAGCCGGCTTTTGTTTTTTTTAGTGATTGCTCCCAGTTTTATTTTTGTTCTTGCTATCTGCGCAGGATGAGTTGGCTTTGATTTTTTTTATTTATTGCTTTAAGTTTATTATAAATCTTAGAATATATATGACGGCTGGTTAGCTTTTATTGTGATTTTTTTTTGTGTTTAATTGTGATGCTTGTGTTTCGATAAAAAAATTAAAAGTTTTCTTATGTGCTGCATACGGCCAATACCCTTAAATGTTTTGAACGTTTTTTTTTTATATACAAAAAATATTGAAAGTTTTGAAAATGTGTTTTTGCATGGATTTCTTAAACACACAAAAAAAAAATTTTCTTGCATTTCTGAATTTTACAATATTTTTGTAAAACTCCAAAGGGTATTGGTCAATATTCCAAAAAATATAAAAATCTTATTTTGTGGGGAATTCACCTATTATTCACCGCTAATGTTTGGATAAAAAAAATCCTTAAAGGACGTATATCCAAAATATTATTGAGAATAATAAATCCGCACACATCCTTGAAAGAAGCCATGATTATAATCGAGGATATTTCAAAAAAATTTTACTCCACGGTTTACGAGCCGTGAGAGTATAAAACACTAAAAAAAATAGGTTTTTTTTAAAATGCCTTAGATTTCTAAATTTTTGTCCCCCCTTCTTGTGATTTACAAGTCGCAAACTCTTGAAATACTAAGGGAAAAATGAGCTTTCAAAGCACATGGAATCTCCTTGGATTTCTATCCTAATAAATTTAGTTTGAATCATACCTAGAAAAACTGATGGGATTAGAAAATACTAACACCATAATAATTATAAAGCAAACCAAACACCAAGCAGCTTACCTTAGGTAAGGTGTGCTAAGGGTGTTAATACCTTCCCTTTACGCAACCAGTCTCTTACCTTAGAATCTCTAAAAGACCAGTTAGGGTTCCTAGTGACCAAAATACTAGGTGGCAACTCCTTTACACAAAACAAAAAAAGCGTAAATCAATCGGTGGTCGCTGCTCCGCAGCGATCCGCCAGCGGTATCAAAGTATTATTAACCCATAGAGAAAGAAACAAGGCAATGTTTATCCACAATTACATCGGTATCTTTATTCAGTCATGCCAGCTTGTAGGGTTTGTGATGATTTTTAGTTACTAGCTGAAGTTTCCTTGCTACCTCCATAGAAACCATATCCCCGTATCTCCCACTATCTATGATCAAACTGCAGACTTTATCTTTGATGGTGCATGTATAGTGGAAGATAGTTTTACACCTTTAATCTTCATCAGAATCACCCTTGGGTGCCAACAAACTCTTTCTGATCACAAGGGTTGTACCACTATCTCCATGCAAAACATCAACATCGCTATTAGAATCATCCTTATTCTTAGTAAAATTTGATGTCTCTTTCTCTACTAGTAAATTCTTTCTCAGACGACTCTCCAGTTTGCTATACTCGCTAATTTGATATCCCAACTCACCACATCTAAAGCAACGAAGTCTAAAAATAGAACCTTGACTTGTTGCCTGCTGATCTTTTTGGTTTGGCCTAGCTTGGTTGGTGGTCTGACTTGGTTCACTACCACGTCCTCTATTAGTTTGTTCTGAGTTTTGGTAACATTCCTGACAGTCTGTTACTTCTCCACTGTTAAAGCTCTCTAATACACTTCTGACACTGTTTATAAAGACTGAAGACACAATACATCCTAAATGGATTGTCGCAAGTCACTAAGGTATCATGCCACTAGTTGTGCCTCTGTTTATGCCAGATTATTCCTTGAAATAAGTTGGTAAAAATCATTAGTGTAGTCATTGACAGATTTACCTTCTTTTTTTTTAGCATATGGAGCCTTTGATATAAAGTCTGTAAGTAGCCAAGAAGAAGAAAGTGTTCTCTCATCTTCTTCTTCTCCATCTTGTCTCAGACATTGATTTTAGCTTATCATTTTCTCTCTCTTGTCTTTTTCAACTACTCCCACAAAACAAATGCCCTACCCTATAATTTGATCGTAACCAACTTCACTCGTGTTTGTTCAGTCACATCCTTGTATTAAAAGATTCATCCAATCTCATTCAACTAGTTAATGAATTCTTCTTTTTGTAGAGTCCCTATAAACTCTGGAATTTTGATACGAAATCCAAAATCCTCAAATTTGTTATTTTCTCACTCAAAGGGTGGTCTTCTTTGAATCTGTCTCAGATTTTCATTTATGGCCAGGGACCCATGATCACTCTCCTGGTCATGGTCACGTTGTCAGGGTCTCGCAGGTCCCTCTTGTCTAGTCTATAGGCTAACTTTGCGATCTATCTTTGCATGTCTTCGACGATGAGCTCCTGGACATTCCACTCTCGAAAAGGGGGCTCCTTCTTATCCCTTTCATGGCCACGCCCTACTCCACGATCTCTTTCCACCATGGTTTGTTAGCGTACAAAGCGGTAAATAAATTCTCTTCCATAGGATTGCAAAAAATAGCTCGCAATAAACCTGAGATGATTGGGCTCTAATACCAACTAATACAGGCGGAAGCTAAAGATAGTAAAAATAAAGAAAGAACATGGGAATTTTAATGAGAAAAGGAGGCTGCGAATATGAACTCCAAGTTTACAGGTTCTATTTTCTATAGAATAACAATGATAAAATCTTCTCCTTAATAGGTTTACAAAGCTTTAAATAGAACAGAAACCCTACCTCAAAAAGGAAACAAAAATAAAAATCTGAGAATACAAAGGAAAAAATCATAAAATCCAAGAATAACATGAAATCCAAAATATAACTAAGAAAATAACAAAAATTGCCAAAATCAAGACCCCAGAAAACAGCCTCTGGAAAAAACTGTAAAAATTTAAACGCGATCCAACGATCGGATAAAAAGTTATGGCCTTTTAGAACCGTTACTCTGGTCTGACGTGACCAAATCTTCTCTAGACCTAGCACCTAATCTTGTCCCACTAATCTATAAATGTATCTGTTAGGCTATCCACATAATCTGTCTAAGACAGATCTTTATCTAGTTGTGGCAGGCCCACACCTGACTGCTCAGAATCACATGTTATCACTAACCCAATTACATTAAATTCTCTTCATTCCTTATTAATATGTATGTTCTTCTTTTCTCTTATTACTTTTCCCTTTTTTTTTTTCCAAAACACAAACAAAAGTCTTTGTTTTTCTTTCTTCTTCAACAGCTATATATATATATATCACTCTCCCAATTTTTTTTTAACACTATTTTAATTTATCCTTCAATTATCATACAATACAAAACAAAACATGCTTAAAAAACAAGATCTTATTCTAGAAAGAAACAATCTGCCAAGTAAATTATTTGTGAGTGTTTTGTGTTAATTTCTTGTTTGTAATCAGGAAAGTCAAGTTGCATCCTCCCTTTGTGATGGGAAGGTCTATATTAGGGAATTACTTGAACTCACACTTAGGTCTGCGTGAGAACTTAAATATAAACATGAAAAATACTTCAACTCATAAACCTGAAAAACACTTATACTTCAACTCACATACTTAGACCTTAAGCTTCTACTTTTTGTTCCTAATCATTCACATATAAAAACACTTCACAATATCTCTCTCTCTCTTTCTATAATATTTTATTCTTCAATTAGTATACAAAACATGCTTCAAAAACAAGATTTACACCCTTACCCATTATTTTGAAATAAACAATATATAAATGATTTGTCAGAGTTTTTTCCTGTCAATTTCCTGTTTGTATCCCTCTAGCAAATCATTCCGATTCCTCTATCTTCTTCTGCTTCTTTTTTTTCTTCACTAGCTGTATTTACAGCGTTAATATGACACTACTTAATTCACTGGGTTCGTCCTTTTCTTTTCAGTTCTTATGTTATATACTTCTTTAATTGATTCCTTACTTGATTCTTGTGTAATGTTAGCACGTTAATCACGACAATTGGGTGCAGCAATACCCCACTCGACTTGTAAATATATATTTTTATCAAAACATGGGTGCCTTCACAAAGATTGACTATGCTTCTCTTGAGTTAACAGTAAAATTACGAATAAAGCTAGTACGTAGAATCCGTATTATGAGTCTGATTTTCAATCGTTAAGACTTCATGCAAATTAGTGAATGCTTAGAGAAACTTTTTAAAATTGGTGGGTTTTTTATTTAAATTTAAATTATTAATCTCAAAACCAATTATTTAAGATTTCACCGAAATAATATATCATGTTAATTATCACTAACTGAAAATAAGCCAAATCCAAGGAGTATATGTGTCTATTTAAAATTGTTAAGTTCTTGTAATTTGAAATTAAAATACATTAAAAAAAAAACTGTTTTGTTTCCCATGTTTTTTAATTAAAAAAATAAATTTATTACAAGATCTACTATTTTTTAAGTAAGAATATAACAACTAATTACCAAACAATATTTTTATTAATGGTGAAAATACACTCCTGGTGAGCCCTTTTTCGTGTATTTTAATTCTTTTTTATAAAATCTTATTTGCATGCTTTTTGGCTTTCGTAGATGACTTTAAACACCTCATTATTTCTATTCACAGAGAATATTATTTTAAACCAGCTTAATTAATCATGATGTGAAAAGATTAATGTAATTGATGAAAATTATATCTTTGAAGGGGAAAAAAAACAATTTATAAAGTGAAAGAAACAATATAAGACTCTTATGATGTAGAGCTATGGCAACAAAGTCCCAAAAGGCAGGAACATCTACCAGAGAAATGTTACTTAATTTGTAATAAATTAATAATCTTGGGGCAGGGTAATCTCCTCCTTCTCCTTCTCCTTATCCTTCTTCTTCTCGCTTTATTCTTCCTTTAATTTCCTTTAAACGTTCATTCATTATATGACTACTCATAAAAAGAACTGGAGATGCTAAAGAGGGAAAACGCATCGAAATATATGGAGTGCAGAAGAGGGAACGAAGAACGGAATATAAGCAAAGAGGGAAGGATCTTTTAATAGAATCACACAGAAAGCATTGTTTTTTAAGCTTATTTCACGAGTCCCTGAACAATATCTTTGATTACTGCAGTACCATCACAAGTGCATACATATGATACGATATTCTCATAAATAAATATTCCTCTATTTGTTCCTTGTCGAGGTAGAATTTAGAAGTATTCTATGATTTCGATTAAGTTTTTAAGTAAATACAAGGTCCAACATAAAAAGGTTATTTAGTGTTCTAACTAGTTTGATTCTTCACACTAATGAAGCAAAAAAATAAAACTAATGCAAAGAAATAAATGGGTGATGATACAGTTCTTTTACCATGAAGAAAAATTATAATTGTTAATTAAAGTTGATACATGCCTTGCAAATAAATTTTAGTTTTCAAAATAGTTTTTCTATAACTAGAGAGACCGATCACCTAATAGCTTAAAATAATAAAAGACTCAAATATATTTTTCAAACAAAATTGAAAGTTACTATCTATTTTACCCGTATTTTTTACTTCAGTACTTTGTCTTTCAATTCAATTATCTTTAAAAAAAAACATACAATTGGATGCTAATTTGGGTTGATAAGAGCTCAATCGTAAAAAAACAAAAGTTTGAAAATTAAATAAAATTAAAAAAATCATTGTTCCAATCCACAGTGATATTGAAAATGGTGAAAAGTGATTTTCAAACAATAAAAACACCATACCATTTATCTTTTTTATAATAAACATCATATATATATATATATATATATATATATATATATATATATATATATATATATAAATTTTTAAATAATTTTAAAAAAAAAAATAAAAAAAGATAT
>Ga0325402_1007237_pt1 | contig 10525 bp, 5 predicted proteins | sample PopdelMetagenome_22_FD_207212 | JGI IMG/M metagenome (GOLD analysis project Ga0325402, IMG submission 207212) | Populus deltoides microbial communities from Bellville, Georgia, United States - Xylem-PdKOR-R3 | ecosystem: Host-associated > Plants > Phyllosphere > Stem > Wood/Secondary xylem... | reverse complement strand
CTCTGCGTTCTTATAATTCTTCTTCTCCTTCACGCATAACAGATATTGGAATCAAATCTGACCAGTACTTCTTGAAGGCTACGCCTTAGAGGCTTTCTTACCTAAGCCTCTGGATTCAATATTAAGTGGAAACTCATAATCTAGGTAGTAGCAGGAGATGACCAAGAGAAAACATATAAGAAGGAATTAGATTCAAATGGGAAGCCCATGAAGGTGGTTGTAGGCCTTTTGGCTTAAGAAGTCAAATAAATTTCTTGATTTCTTGATTCTTGTTTTTGTAGTGAGAGACAGTGAATGACAGAGTGAACTTTGGTTTTTAAGAGACCAAAAAAGGATTGCTTTTGAAGAACAAGTTATTGTTTTTATTGTTGATGGTTGGAGAAGGAATAAGAGAGAAGTTGCAAGAACAGTGCAAGGACCTATTGCACAGCATTTTGTTGCATTGCAGTTCACCTCACTCTCAGGTAATTGCTCAGATCCTTGTCTTTGGGAGATTCTGCCACTGTTTATAACGAATAAAGTACCAAAAGAGACTCTCAAATTTCAAAATTGTGACTCGTTACGTCTAGCTTAATAACTTGTATATGGAAGTCCCCGAAATTTGGGCTTATTTCAGCCTCTCTAAAAGTTTAGTCTGGTTACATCTTGTTTGTTTTGAAAATGATCTTAAAATGCTTAATAAAAAACCTTTTTAAAAAATCATTCTCTCTTGAACAAAGAATTTCAAGATTTGAATTTGATAAATAATTTTAAAAAACAATTAATGATATGTTAAAAGCAACGATCTACCTAGTAACTCTCTAAAAAATGATTAAATATTTAGATAAACAATCCAACCATTAAAATTTATTGTGCAAAAGCTACATGAAACAAAGATGATGATTTTTTCATGAGTCATAAACTTGTAAAACAATTCTGTGCAAATCGTTAAGGTAATGAGATCAAATTTTATAAATCATGACTAATTTTGCTTGAAATGAGGAAAGACCTTTTTAATATCCTTTAGAGATAAATGAGATGACATGCCCGCGTGTTGCCGCGGGCTTATAAAATAAATGCACTTGATAGTGTTATAATTGTGAACCAGCACTAGATAAGTAATAAAAATTAAAGGTATGATGGAGCAAATATTTCATGACGGAAAAAAAAGTTGTGTTGGTGATCAAAAACTTAGAGACTGAATAAAATGATTTGAAGCAATCTACAGTATTTTGTGAGGAAAGATACAGTGCTTTCATCACATGATTTGACTTTTCAGTTAATAAAAAGCAAAACAAATTACAAAGCTAAATTCTCTACCAACTTAATATTAAAAAAAAAAACCAACAAAGATGTTTTTGGAAGGAAAAAAACCCATGAGGAAAAACGTTGCAACAATTGACAATATTTTGTGACGAAAACTATAGCGCTTTTCCCAATAAAATAAAATAAAAAACCATTTAGAGAAATATTGGAGCAATCCACAGTGTTTTATGAGAAAAACTACAATGCTTTCCTTATATAATTTAGCTTTATTGTAATTATAATTATTAACCAACTCAATATTAAAAAAAAATCGACAAAGATAATTTTAAAAAAAATCATTAAAAAATCACATGGGAAAACACTGCAACAATTCACAATGTTTTAAAGAAAAAAATTACAAAGTTAAATTATTAATCAGCTCAATATTAAAAAAAAATATTATTGACAGAGATAATTTTAGAAAAAAATAACAAAACAAACACCAAAAAAAGGAAAAAAAATCATGTTGGAAACACTGTAGCAATTCACAGTGTTTTGTGATGAAAGCTACAGTGCTTCCCCACATGATTTAGCCTTATTTGTAATGACTTGTAATTGTAATTCACAAACAACTCAATATTAAAAAAATAAAATTGAAAAAGATAATTTGAAAAAAATTATCACAAAAAAACTATGCGGAGAGACACTATAACAATCCACAATGTTTTATGAGCAAAGCTACAATGCTTTCCCCACATAATTAAGCTTTATTACAAAGTTAAATTCTAACCAACTTAATATTAAAAAAAAATCAACGAAGATAATTTTGGAAAAAAATATTACAAAAAAAGAAAACACAAAGGAAACTGGAAAAAAATTATGTGAGGAAAAACTGTATCAATCCATAATGTTTTGTGAGGAAAAAATTGTATTTACTTGTAATTGCAATTCTTAACCAGCTTAATATTTAAAAAATAAAATTGATAAAGATAATTTTAGGGAAAAACATAACAAAAACAGAAAAAACCATGTGGGAAAAACACTGTAACAGTCAACAGTAATTTTCAAGGAAAGTTACAGTGCTTTCCTCATATATTGTAAATGTAATTTTTAACCAGTTCGATATTAAAAAATAAAATTAAAAAAAGATAATTTCGAAGAAAATTATAAAAAAAAACTATGCAGAGAAACACTATAGCAATCAATAATGTTTTAAAGAAAAAAATTACAAAACTAAATTCTCAATCAGCTCCACATTAAAAAAAAATTGACAAATATAATTTTGAAAAATAAAGAAATAAAATAAAAAAACTATGTGGAAAAACATCGCACCAATCCACAGTATTTTAAAAGAAAAAAATTACAAAGCAAAAATTTTAACCAGGTCAATATTTAAAAAGTAAAATAAAAAAAATAATTTTCAAAAAAAAGAAAAAAAATAAAAAAAGAAAAAATAATAATTTTGAAAAAAAAATAATTTAGAAAAAAATGAAAAAAAAAAGAAAAAAGGGAAAAGTTAGCAAAAACAAAAAAGAAGAGGAAAAACACTGTGGATTACAAAAAAATCGATAAATATAATTTTGAAAAATAAAGAAATAAAATAGAAGAACTATGTGAGAAAAAAACATCGCAGCAATCCACAGTATTTTAGAGAAAAAAATTACAAAGCAAAATTTTTAACTAGGTCAATATTTAAAAATTAAAATTAACAAAAATAATTTTGAAAAAATAAATAAAAAAAAGAAAAAAACAATTTTGAAAAAAAAGAATAAGGGAAAAGTTAGAGAAAAAAAAGAGGAGAAATATTGTGGATTACAAAAAAAATCGACAAATATAATTTTAAAAAATAGAGAAATAAAATAGAAAAACTATGTGGGAAAACATCGCAGCAATCCACAGTATTTTAAAGAAAAAAATTACAAAGCAAAAATTTTAACCAGGTCAATATTTAAAAAGTAAAATTAACAAAAATAATTTTGAAAAAAAATAAATGAAAAAAATAGAAAAAAAAGAAAAAAGGGAAAAGTTAGAGAAAAAAAAAGAAGGAAAAACACTGTGGATTACTGTTGTAATCCACAGTGAATTGTGTGTGGGGGAATAGTGATTCCCCCACACGATTTAGATATTGTTGTAAGATATCCCTTGTAATCCTAATTTGAGCTGAAATGAAGTTCTTTTCTTTGCACAATAACCCTTATTAGAATCACACCCCACACTAGGAGTAACTATTAGAAACTAACGAAAATAAAGGTATTTGAGAATGTCCACTAACTATGAGAAAGTGGTCGGAAAACCCAAAAATTATAAAATACCTGTGAACGGAATCCATGAGATCTTGATTGAGGCTGCATAATAGGAAAGCCCAATAAGCCAAAAATTTTTTTTTGCTAAATGACAAATCTTGAAAAGACTCATAAGCAAAAGCTTCTTATGTGACTTCGACAAACAAAGAAAAGTAAAATAATTGAGGAACTTGCAAATGAAAGAGAAAAAGGCATTGGTATCTTGATAAGAGCAAATAAAGAGATTTTGGGAAAGAAAAGTTGATTAGGTACTCGATCAAAGGTTTAAAGTGCAAAGAAAAACCTAGAAAGATTCTTTGTCTTAACTTCCAAAAGTTAAGGTCTTTAATGGCGTAAAATATGCTAGAAGAATAGCAAAAGAGGATCAAAGGGCATAAAAAAATGAAAGTGATCCTAGGCCAATAAAAACCCTAAAACACCATTTAAACCTACGAAGTCCTTTTATTTGGTAACCATGAAACTCAACCTTCATTATGTGCCTTGAAAAGTCCATTCTAATTAAGCGAGCGGGAAAGACTGATAAATAACGCTCTCAAAATATAAGAAACCATTTATAAGAATCACGATAGCACGAAAAAGTATTTGTATTTGTTCACGTTGAGAAAATCGAAAGACAAGACTTCAAATAAGTATTTGATCTTTTTAAACCCAATGCAAAATGAACCATCTCCTAAACCAATCACCATGATGAAATATCTTTCTTCAAAGACTAATACAAGAAAAAATAATGGACTAAAGTGAACTTGATGTATTTGGTCATCAAGCAATTGGAAGGGAAGAAACAAATTTTTTTGCCTATAAAATAGTGAAGGAATCTTAGAGAAAAGTGGGGAGAACAAAAAAATAAAAATAAAAGAGGAAACAAAAACCATTTTTCACATTCTCTCCCCATATACACCAAAAGATCCCTAGCCCCATTATACCTAAATCTAGTCACTAGCTGCTCAAGAAAGAAAAAACACATCCATAGAATTGTTTCCTTCATCTCTCGGCCTTTACGCTGCTATCAACTCATACCAGCCTTCATTCTACTACCAACAACTTCTCTTATGCCCCCCACACAAAGTTTTAATCTTGAAACCAAAACACACTAGTAAAGATTGTTCTTTTCACAGCCCCAGAGACCAAATCCAGAAGCTCACACCTTTTCATCACAGTGTTGACCTTAATCTTCTTCACCATAACTCAACTATCTTGAGTAGCCTTCCACTGTGCAAACCTCCACCTTATGGTGTTCTCCTTTCATCTATCCATTCGAAGTCACCGCAAATCAACCTACTATCACCGTCGACCACATTCCTTTACTTGCAAGTACCAACTCCTTAACATCATAGCAACCTCCACCAATAATAGATCTGATAATGCCAGCTCCAACAGTATCGTTGCTATGAATACTACCGCCAATGACTTTTCCTCTCTTTCCAACCATGAACTGATGACCTATCAACAACCACCAAAATGACCCTCCCCACACACAATGCTCCACCTATGGTAGCAGTGATAATAAGTTAATAACCATTTGAAGAAAACATAATTATAGAGAAGCACATCTAAAAAGGGAAAAGAAAGAAAAAGAATCAAAGTTTGTTGTGTTTGTTTCTTGCTTTTACAGGTTCCCCTTTGTTACACCATCGTCATGGGAGTGAAGAGGATAGGAAGAGATGCCTGATCCATGCCATCGTGCGCCTTTTAAGATGTCAAAGTGTCACCTGCACGCGTTGCAAGTGGCGGCGACACGTGAGACCCATGCATTGTCATTGTTTTGACGATCCCAGAATCTTCCAGTGTGCTTCCTAAGTTTCTAGAAATCTCTCCAATTTTTTTCCAACACATGAGAGGACCATTTTGCAAATTTCTGAATTTTTAATATGTTTTAAATTATTGTTAGAATTTGATTTTTTGATGGTTTGTAAACATGTGTAATTTTTGGATGTGTAAGTAATTAGTGAAAAAATGGTGTGTGTGTGTGTTTGCATTTTATTTTATTTTGTGTTAAATAACTATTATAAAATGGAAAAAGAAAATTTTAATTAATCTAATGTTTTAATTGCATATGAAAAAAAAAAGATTTATGCTTGTTGTATGCAACTCGATCCTTACAAAAATTATATTTCATTTACAAAAAAAGAGAAAAAAAATGTTTTAGCATTGTTTTAAATATTTTTTGTATTTCTTTGCATTTTTTGTGGAATCTACAACAAGTTTTTAAAATTCCTTAAGGATTTGACTAATATTTCAATAATCTTAAGTTTTTTTTTTTTTTCTTTCTCTAAAAATTAATGGTTAATATTTAGGTATAAATGTTAGACCTACAAGTAAGTTGATATTTAAATATCAAGAGTTCACTAGAAAATTCTTAGAATTTATTTAATATTCATCAAATTTAATTGAGAGTATTTCTCACCATAATATACAAGTTTTGGGAAACACTTTCATAGACGGACCATTGGCTAAAACTTCGTCAACACCATAAAACCATATCCAGACCATACAATATAGCTTACCTCATGTAAGGTCCACTACTAAAATCAGTCCCCTACCTTGGAGTTTCTGATAAGACTAGTCCATTCGAATCTTCTAGGTGGCGACTCCTTGATCCCCTGCATCACACGCGTACATGCAATATAAATTTTAAAATTAATATTTTAAAAAATTGATTTTTAAAAGATATGTTTTTTATATTCTATGTAAGAAGTCATTAAATTAATCCTCTCTCTCTCTCTCTATATATATATATAGACACACATACACATAAGAACTTCTTTCTTGGTCCTAGAGGATTTTTACATTGGTTTTTTAAAATTGCTTTGATTTACAATTAGTCTTGGTGATTTCTTTTTCATACATGTATATAGGGATTTCAAGGTGTCAAGAAAATTTTCAATCTCTCTTGATTTGGTGAAATAAAATTTAATTTCATTTATTTAAAATAATTAGAGCTTTAGGGACCAAATTTGAAGCTTAAAGAAAAGTCTAATCCCTTTTTTTTTTTGCCAATATCAGGGACTAATTTGCATAGTTAGGGGGAAGTTCATGTCCCATTTTTAATTTCATTACCTCATTCTTCTATTTTTTTTTTCAATTTATCCCTTTATTTGGCTTTATTTTGGGATTTGATTTAATAGTTCATTTTGGTTTCCTTGGTAAATTTTCATAGTTAGGGGGAATTAGGGTTCTATGTGAAAATTAAAGGAAATGTAAATTATCTTGAAATTGGGACCCTAGGATCATTATAGGTTATGAAATGAATAAAATTATAATGAAATGATGAGAAACAATTGAGGGATTGGTGGGTTTGGGTGGCCGACTATGTGTAAATGGGTGAATAGTGATTTTTCTTGCTAGTTTGTGTAAATTGTGTTATAAATGATAATTATTTGGGTGATTGGTGTTATTTTACATAATGATGATGGATTTGATGAATTGAGAATTTAGTGTAATTAAAGAAATTGTTAGTTAAAAGAAAGAAAATGGTTACTAAGTAAGAAGAAAATTATATAAATTAATAAGTCCATGTTTTCTCTTTTAGAGCTGGCAAAAAATAATGATGGAAGTGTCAAATAAGTCATATTTGTATTAGTATGGAAATTATATCATACATGATATGTGGCGTAATTATAATATAAATGAACAAGGGTAGATAGAGATGAAAGTATGACGAAAGGTTTGTGTATGTTTTCATAACCATTATGAAAAATAATTAATAAGAAACTTATACGGTGAAGTTATATGGAAAATATGACTAATTCTGTTAGGGAATGAAGCAAAACATTGATAAGGGAAAGTTAAATATAATAGTGACTTTTATTTTGAGTTCGTTAAGGGTATTTCTAATCAATGAGAAAATTGATTCGCATGAGATACTTTGGCAGTTATGCCACAAACCCGAGCTAAAGAAGGACCTTCTAACATAGTAGGTAGGTGTTCCATACTTTTAATTTTGTTACATTATGTTAATATTGTTAATGTAGAAATTCAGTCATTTGTTCCGATATTACTATAAAAGTAAACAAATAAGTGAATTATGGAATAAAATGAGGTAAGGATACTTTGGCAGTTGTGCCACAAACCCGAGCTGGAGGAAGAGCTTCTAATACAGTAGGTAGGCGCTCCACACTTTTAATTTTGTTACATTATGTTAATATTGATAATGTGGAAATTCAGTCATTTATTCCGATATTACTATGAAAGTAAACAAATAAGTGAATTATGGAATAAAAGAAAGTAAGGGAGTGAGAGACATGATTAACTATTTTGGATATTTGGGTAACTAATTATATTAATGTGATATATTGATATCGACTTCTATTTAAAACTTGATTAGTTACTTCTGAAAGGAGGCTAATGATGTTAAAGGATCCTTGACATCAACATTAAGAAAAAACATAAGTAAGATATTAAAGTGAAACATGATTAGCTATTTTGGCTATTTGGATAGCTAATAATATTAATAGGTTACATTGATATCAACATTTTCATTTTAAACTTGATTAGCTAGGGGGCTAATGATGTCAAAAGTTTTCTTGATATCGACATTTCTTAATAATTGATTTAAGATATTTGAAAAGGAGTTGATTAGTTATCCAGGTTAGAATAAATAATGATATCAATGGGTTATATTGATGTTGACATTAATTATTAGTTTTGATTAGTCGATCCTGGATAAGAAACACTAAATAATGCTGGTAATATTACAACCACCAATAAAAAAAAAGATGCATAACTGAATACTAAGAGAGTATGAATTTTCAAAAGAAATAAGGTGGATTAGATATCAAGGAAAGTGTAATAATATGATTGCACTTGATTCAAAAACAATGATAAGTATGGTTAGTTCATAATTTAAAATATTAAATAGTGATATAATTGTTGCATTTTCATAATAACTATATTCATTTTACAGGGCCTTATTATTTGCGTCGAGTAATCTTACTTAATTATGTATCATTTTGAGATTACCTGTAATCTTACTTAATTATGTATTAATGACATTTGAGTTTTATTTTGATGCTTGATTTTGAATATACAAAATCATGTAATATGATATTATTATCACTCTTATATGTATGTTTTAAATTTTATTCTTCCATAGATTATATCGTGAATTACATACATAAATATAAATGCTTGGTTAAAATGATAAGCATCATTGATGTGTGGCGAGATCCAAGATTATCTAAGATGATTGGATTATGATTGATATTGTGTATAGAACTGAATTGGAATATAGTCGATAACTTGAGACCTTTTGATATAGAGCGAAGTTTGCTAAAATTTTAGTAGTTTTTTTTTTAAATAAAATTGATGTGAATAAACATAAATATATGACTTTATTTCAGATAAATTTGGGTTGTTACAAATATGGGGACTGAGGTAAATGTGAAGAAAAATAGGCCGACGCGTGTAACACTCGCGCTAGTGGGTGGGAGAACACCACCACATTCAAGCAGCGGGTAAAGAGTCTCCCAGTGAAAGTGGATCGTTGAAGGCCAAACACCGACTTCCATGATGATGTTGGTAGCGACGCGTTGAGCTCTTCTTGTTGTGGTGGTGGAAAAGTGGCAATGATGCTCTGATGATTTTTTTTTCTACCTCTTTTCTCTTTTATTTTCTCGAGATTTGAGCTAGATTTATCAAAATTAAAAGTGTCCTGTCATTTTTTTTTGTATTAAATTTAGTACTATTTTATTGATTGCTATTTGTTTTTAAATCCATTTTTATTGATTTATTTTTTAATTTCATCCCTTAGTGTTTGGTTTCATTTAATTTTTATATCAAAATTGATTCTCATTCTTTTTATTGTTATTTGTTTTATTTTAGATCATTTTTAATTAATTTTTTTTTCAATTTCATCCCTTAGCATTTGGTCTCATTTTATTTTTATATCAAATTTGATCCTTATTCTTTTAATTTCTATTTTTAAGTCTTTTTTACAATTGATTTTTTTTAGTTTCATCTTAAAAAATTAGGTTTGTTAGGATTGAGTTTCACAAGTTTAACCTGGGTTAACTCAAGTTTTTTTTTCATTGTGTTTTTTAAAATTAATTTTTTTGTCTTCTTTTTCTTTCAATATTTAGTTTATTTGACAATTGAGTTTCATAGTTTTTTTTTTTAATTTGCCTTCTATAGGGCTATCATGGTATGATCAGATTGTGGATTTACTAGGTTGACTCGAGTGCATTCAGATCGTTTTTTTATATATATTTTTTAAATTAATTTTTTTTGTTTTCAATATTTGATTTACTAGTAATTGAGCTTTTAATTGTTTTCTTCTTTATTTTTTATGAGATTATATCATTCTAATTTATTTTTTGCTTTATTCTTAGATAAGTTTATATAGACCTTTTAAAAATATTAAAATGATATGTTTTTATAATATTAGAAATAATTTATCTTTTGCAGTTAATCATTGTCATTTATTTTAGTTTCTTTGGTTTATTTACTATTAAAGTTTTTTTTTAAATCATATTAGAGGTTATTAATCTTAGTGGAATTAATAACTTTTTTTAAAGAAAAAACCAACATCTTAACTCTTTTTTAGAAAAAACCACTAACAACACCCAGTATTTTTTCAACATTAAAAAAAAAAAAAACTAAGCAGCATTACACATTCTACCGACATAGAATTTGGGGGTGATAATGACTAATGAGGGAAATGTAAACCCTCCCGTGGAGCATGCTTGACTTTGAGGATATAGGACCCGCCACCGTTAACGATTATTATTATTTTTTATTAATATAAATATTCAGAAATTTGCTCGATAGCTTAATTAATTTTATAAATAATAAAATTAATAATTATATAAGTTTTTAATAACCTAAAAGAATTCGAATTTATAATTATTAAAAAATAAATTTAAGATTTGACCAGTTGAATTATCCTTTAAAATTATTTATTTATTTATTTATATTTTTAATTAATATGAATATACAAATTAGTTTATATATATCTTTAATAATTTAATAAATTTTAAAATTAATAATAATATAATACTCTA
>Ga0325402_1007233_pt1 | contig 10528 bp, 7 predicted proteins | sample PopdelMetagenome_22_FD_207212 | JGI IMG/M metagenome (GOLD analysis project Ga0325402, IMG submission 207212) | Populus deltoides microbial communities from Bellville, Georgia, United States - Xylem-PdKOR-R3 | ecosystem: Host-associated > Plants > Phyllosphere > Stem > Wood/Secondary xylem... | reverse complement strand
GAATGACTTTTTAGTAATTAAACAAAGAGTTGGTAAGTATATAATGAAGAAGAAGAAAAAAAAAAAGAAAGAGAAGACTCAAATTTGAAGAGAGAGAACCATAAGAAGAAAAAGAGAAAAAAAAAAAAAGATGAATGAAGGAGAAGGCAGTTAGAGAAAATAAGTTTAAAAAGTAAAATTTATGTTTTGATGTGTATAATTATTGGTATTAATTAAGATTATGAATTTGTTTAAGATTAAGGTTTTGAAGATTATGTTTTGGGTTCGATTGATGAGCCAATTAGAATATTATAGGTTAATTGTTATGGGTAATGGTTTAATTAGTTGATTTTAAAAGATTTTGGGTAAGAATAATGATTTTGAGTTATGACTTGTGACATGATGATTTTGAGTTAGATATTTTCGTAGATCAGTAGTTGATCTATGAAAAAAATCTAGGTTTAAGGTTGAAGATGATGGAATTTCAATTTAATCCATTAATTTGTGGAAATTATAGTTTAGTCCCTGAACTTTAAAAAATTACACTTTGGTCCTAGGAGCAAAATTTGATATTCTGGAAAGAATTAAGGATGAACTATGGGTAGAATTTTAGTATAGTTATGAATTTATGACATTCTCAGTTTGGTCCTTTAATTTGGCAAAATTACAATGTAACCCTTAAAAATCTAAGGAAATTCCAGATTAGTCCCTAGCTTTAATTTCAGTTTTTCAGATTGGTTTTTGATGAATAATCAAGGTTTATGGGTGATTTATTACCAAGTTTTATGTTTTTGATTCCTTATAAATTAGATTTCAGGAAACTGTTTGGTTTTTAGGAAAAATAATTAGTTTTGTTCATAAACATATAAGATTATGAGTTAGACCCTAAGTTAAATGTATTAAATAGATTTTACATTCTTTTTCAGTATGTCTTATTTTGTATTAAGATAATTCTAATATTCTACCTACGAGACATTAGTAGGATTGCATTCGTATTTACTTCTATGTTATTTATACTTTTGAGTCAGGTGAATGAGTAATTTTTTATATGCTAGAGGATTAGTATAAACACTTGAATTATTAATATGGAATTGATTGTACTTCTTGGTAATTCTTATATTGTTATTTATTTCTAATTTGTGGTTAAGTATGGTAACTTATTGAAACTGAATCTTTGATATGAACCATTATGTACTTCTGAACTGATAGCTCCTCATTTAATTGATGTCATGAGTTGAGTCTTGAGATATGAATCTATTTGTATGGTTATGATATGAACTTATGATATGCTAGTCAGAATACCCTTACTAACATGATAGTGATAGTCTTTTTTGCACATTGTATATGAACCCTAGTTGCTCAGGGAGTCTCCAACCTATGACGACTGATCATTCCATAGTACGGAGCATCATACTCATTGCATTTTAATTTTCTGACAAGTCTTATCTTATGATATACTACTTGTTACGGCTTATTTGTGAAACTTTCTTATAAAAGCCTAAAGCTAAATTCATATATGTTTCTCTTTATCTCATTACCTTGTATGTATACATTGAAAGTTATCTACTCACAAAGTTATTAAACTCATTCTCTCGTTATTTGTTTTTTTTTTCAGGCTTATATCTTTATTAGCATGTCACTTTTGTTGAACTTCAGAACTTGCTTTTTTATTGTAATTAGTACTTTTCCTTTATATATAGTTGCTTTTCCTTTATATATAGTTGTGCTCCACAATTATAATATTTATATTAACTCTTGTATTAAGATAATCCATTTATATTATGGAGTTAGTTATGCTATCATGTTGTATAGAACTCTATTTTGTTCATGTAAGGAATAAGTTTGTATGTAAGTTTGAGTTTGCATAGGTATGTAACTTAAGAGGAGGACCTTATCTATGTGCCGATCAGAAATTCGGAGATCGGGTCTCGACAATCTTTCTTTATTGATCTTTGGAGCTTTATTTTCTTCACACAAGTCAAGAAGTTCAATATTAAATATGTTTTGTTGAGTTTTTTCTAAATTCCTTTTCGTTTCTTGTTGTCTTTTTTATTTTAAATTCATTTTGTTGGTATTGATTTGAGCTGTATGTTGAGTTTTTCTTATTCCTAGTTTCCTTATTGTTTTTTTATTGTTGTGTCTTTTTGAATCCATTAGTTGAACATTATAATCTAAAATGTTTTTATTGTTTTCGTTTAGTTCTTTAAAGAACTAAATAGATGAGCTAATAGGGGTAAAAGGCACAAAAAAAAAATGAGAATATTATCACGAAAAGCTAAATTATAAGTGAAATAGGTGTGGAGCGTCATATCCTTAAGTATGAACACATAAGGGAATATATGAGGATTATTAACTAATATGTTTTTTAGATTTAATGATGTCTTCCAAAAGAGAATCTTCACCTAAGAAGGAGAAAGAAACACTTTTTTTATTTTAAAAGCTATGCAACAACAATTTGAAAGGATAAATGTGTTGTTTAGCAAGGCAAAGGATCAAATAAATAAATAGTATATTGTGATTGCTAGTTTGCAAGAGAGGTTATTCTAAAAGGTTCCTGCTACTAGAAAGCTAGAAAAACATACCACCAAACATATAGATGAGTTTGTTAAGGAGAATGGGATGATAATTTGAATGAACTTGATCAAGCTTCATTTGAGAAATGAGGAATAATTTGGCAACATGGTATTTTTGGTAATAGGAGATTTCAACATTATGAGGATTTTTAACATAGAGGATCTAGGAGAGGTATTGCATTTAAAGATGGTTTGGAGAGGAACCTCAGGAGTATTAAGATGATGATTCTTGTTTTTCAATTGAAGAATGATCCATAAAATTACTTAGAGTAGAAAAATAAAGTGGAGTTAATTTTTTATTATTAGAGTTATTCGGAGGAGAAAATATAAAATTATTTGTGATTAATTTACTAATTATGCTATTATTTGGTGGGATTATCTTGTTTTGAGTATAAAAAGGAATCATGAGAGGCTTATTGATACCTAAGATAAGATGAAGGCAATGTACTATAAAAAGATGAAGGTAACTATAATTTAGGAGAATATAGAGGAGGATATGGAATCTACTATGACTAGATTATTAAATGGTTTGAACCGTGAGATAGAGAATATTGTAAAGTTACAACATTATGTAGAGTTACAACATTATGTAGAGTTAGGAAAACAAAAAATGAGAGAGGGAGTTATTGGTTGGCCAATATTTTAGCCACAAAAAAAATTCTTTCTTGGTGTCAATGGGTCCTTTTTTATGAGAAGAGTTCCAATGAGGTATTCTTTATGTTTCATATTGCTTGAAAAAGTAAATCAGATCTTGAAAAGTTTTTTGAAATCAAGTTTATTTTGTGTTTTGGGACTAATTGTTTTCCACATTGAAGACCTCAAATGGATTTTTGAAAGCTCTAGAATATTATTTTTTAAAAGTATTTTCAAGTGAAATATTAATTTTAGGGTCCAAAAAAGTTGGACTCTAAAATTTCAACCACTATCGTGGTGGTCAGAATATAGGTTCTTGAATGATATGTCATCTACTATTGCAAACTATAAGTTTTTTTTTTTAAAAAAAGCACAATATGTCATTCATCCTTATGAAAAAAATTACACAGGCTTATGAGCTTGTGTTTTCAGGCCAAGACGTGTTTGGGCTAGAGTTTCTTCTTAGGTTCATCTGCGTGTGATCATTTTTTAATTTTTTCTCTTAAATTTTTATTCAACCTATCCTTTTTTTATATGTATTTTTGTAGCTTTTATTATTTATTTTAATTTTTTTTATTAAGACCATCCCTCTTATTTTTTAGATTGTTAATCGTTCAAATAAACAAAAAAAATATTTTACAAGACAAGGTGATTAAACCTAGTAAGTGTTATGATCTAAGAAAAGGATTGGGCGAATTGACCCAGATTTGTCAAGAATTCCATCGTACTTGTATTTTTTTATAAAGAAAATGTTGAATCGGAGTCTTTAATTTTTTTTAAAAATAAGAAAATTGGGTTTTGGCCCAATTGACAATTGGATCATACCTTACGACCTGGGTCCACCCGCAACATCATCATGTTAATATTTATAATAAAAATTAAAATGACAACATCTATATATTTTTTTAGTCAAATTTGGTTTTGACTAGTTGACTAGCTTGCGGTTGAATTCATTAAATCGACCAGATCATATTAGTTCAAGTCTCACATGATTAAATTTGAATTCCATGTCAAACAAATAGTTGGGTTGAGGGCCTCGAGGTTAACTCACATAATTTAATGAGATAAAAAAAATCTAATTAGATATATACCTTTTTATCATTATTTTAAAGTGTCAAAGTTTTTTTTTTTCTATGTTAGCAGTAATTGTTTTTGACTTTTATTAAATGAATGAGATAGAAAAAATAAAATTATAGAGGTAATAGATATTAATAAGAGTAAAAGGAGTTATACTAGAAAATTATTTTGTTTTAATTAAATTTAAATTATTAATTTTTTTTATATAAAAACACATTTCATAAAAAAATCTTTGATGACTCATTATGAAACATATTCAAGCGTCTTGATATATTTTTATTTTTCATGTTCTCGGTTTGATATTTAATTAAAAAAATAGTATTTTGATAATATTAACATTTATTAGCACGTAGAAATCTTGGTCAATTTTATTAAATATATGTTACAAATCTTGAATTTATTATTATTTTTTTTCTAAATGATAAAAAAACAATTGATAATAATTTCATATTTTTTTTACATAAAAAAATATCAGACCACAATGAAGCCACGTAACTAATTATATATATATATATATATATATAACAACGAGTTGTTGTACAGTTTCAAGGCATCAAATTTCCTGAACTGCTAATTTGTAGTATAATACAAAAATAGTTAGCCATTTTATTTGTGGTTCGAAAAAATTTAAAACTTGGAATTATAGATAAAATATTAAGATTTTAAATTAAATAGTAATTTTTTTTAAAATATCATATTTTAATTTCCTCACAAAATATATCAAGACAAGAATTCATTTGCATAAAAATAATTGAAAAGGGAATGAAAATTTTTAAAAACCAAAACAACAATTTCTTGAAATTAAATTAATAAATTGTTATAAAATAGAAAGTGTTACTTTATCTTGAAAGATAGAAAATGTTATTTAATTTAGTGAAAATACATTTAAACTATTTATAGAAATATGTCAGCATAGCTAATTCAAAATAATGATTTTTTTTTAGGGTTTATGACTCAACTTGTTCTTATTATATAAGGTTTTTCAATGTATCCTCGTATCTGTCAGTCAATTTTATCTATCAATATAAGTTAATTCTTAATTTAGTATGATTTTTAGGCTAAACTACCATAATTAGCTACATAATTTGCGCATATTATTATTTATAAAATATCCTTTTAAGCTAAACAAATGAAGGGTTTTTTTATAAGAAAATATATTTAGGAATCACAAGTATATTTTTTTTATAAAAATAAATTCCACGACTCAAGTTATAGCATCGACTGGTTATATAAGTTGGTTTTATTGTAATCAGATAATAAAAAAAAGACTATAATAATATACGGATAAAGAGATTAGTAAAAAAAGAGTTCACAACAACTTGAGAAATAAATTTTTTTTCAAGAGCGGAAAAACAATGTAGTTCAATTTTCTACTAATTAAATATGAAAAGATGAAATTGAATAAAAAAACAAAACAATCAGCCTGCGTCAATTTGGGTTAGCATAATAAACATGTAATTTGGGCAATAAGGGTCAAGTCAGTCTGAGTTAACCCTCCAAACTTGTGTCTCGGGTTATAAGGTTGGAATAACTCGATAAAAAAATCAAAGAAAATCATAAAGCTATTTAAAAAAAATCATGTCAAACAATGAAATAAATAAATAAAGATGTCTAGCCCTATCAACTTTTCAAACTCATGCCCTAGATCATTAGATCAGAAGCAATATACATAGAAAAATCACGAAGTCTAATCTCCAACAACTCAAATGTTGAATGATGAAATCGAAAAAAAAAATTACATAAAAAGACCCAAAACAAAATATAGAAATTAAAATAATGAGAATAAAAAATAAATTAGAAAGAAACTACAAGTTTTTGATTGGAGGGAGAACTTGAAAAGGAAAATAAATTTAACAAAAGGACATGAAAAAATCAAAAGAATGAGGACCAAGTTGGAAAATATAATATACCATAAATTTGGATTGAAGGATGAAATTAAGAACAAATAAAAACTTTACAAAAAGGCCAAGAAAAAAAAATAGAAATCAAAAGAATAAGGACTAAATTGAAAAAAAAACAATATATAAAAAAAATTAAGATTGAATGATGAAATTAAAATAAATAAAACTTTTACTAAAAGGTGAAGAATAAAAATTAGAAATAAAAAGAATAAGGACTGAAGTTGAAATACCAACAACAAAGAGAATCAAACTGTGAATTTTAAGGGAGAAGAAAGAAAAGAAAATAAAAAAAAGCCCCATTGACAACAAACCACCCCATCACTATCGATATGCCACACCAATAGGAAAAGAGCGCAGCGACACTTCCAATGACATGGTGGAAGGGCATTTTTGGCTGACAAGAGGTGTCATACGCGCCACCTAAAGTGTGTGGGCACCTTGTATGTATTAGTGTATGCTCCATATACGATGAAAACTTTTTTCATTAAAATAACAACTAATTTATATAAAAAGACCAAATTTTCTTCCATGAAACTAGAATACAACAAAAAAAGTAGTGAAAAGACCGAAAGTCCCATAGATGCATGTTTTAATTTTTTTTATTTCAAGTGTAAAGTTGTCATTTTACTGTGTCTTAAAAAGTGAAAAAAATAGAAATATCCTTGTCTATTAATGTTAAAATTTTTAACTTTGAGGGTAACTAAGTTAGTTTACCGTACATAAAAAAATTATAAGAGACAAATATAGCCCCGATTAATCATTTAATGACTAATGAGCCATGCAAAAAAAATTAAAATACTACCAACACAAAGGCATTTGAATTTTTTTGGAAGACAAATAAATAATTACAATATTATAATGAATAACAAAATGTTTCTATATACATAGTGAATTTGCTTTCCCTTTTAATATTTTTATAGTCTTAAATAGTTAAGTGTCCCCATGTAGCAACGGGATTAGCTCTAATGATGAAAAACATTGAAATTTTTATCATGTAAAATTTTGAATTAAATATGCATTGTCATGGTATAATGTAGTTTTTTTTTTTGTACAGTAAGGAAAATAAAGAAAACTAGACTACTATATGGAAATAGGTCCTTAGTTAACCTGCTAATAAAAGACTGGCACATCTCAAACAATAAATCCCGAATCATTACTAGTTGCTAGTTTGGCCATGAAATCTGCACACACATTTGCTTCCATGGAAGTATGTCGGATCCTCACATCCCAATTCCAAGCAATCAACCTTTTGATATCCCCAATAATAAGTCCCAAGTGCTATCTTCCCATATATCCCTAACCTGCTTATAAATATCTCATTATATTGACAAAAAGAACATAAGAAACCAAAGGATCCCCTTCCAACCAGCAATCACACCAAGTATACGGACCTGTAAGAAGCTGATATGAAAGATGGAAAAGATCATGCATTCTTATATATTTATGTGTGAGAAGCATCACTCATAGATTTTTAGGGTTGTTTATAAGATGTCATATTAGCTTACCCAATAGAGCAATATTCCCAAGCCTAGTTTCTTTCACCCCCAATCCTCCATATCTTTTAGGACAAGTAATAGTACTTCATTTCACTAAATGCCACCCCTATTTACCTTTCTTGCTACCCCATATAAATCTTCTAAGTATTTTATCAATCATGAGGCAAGTGGTCTCAAGGAGCCAAAAATAGTTATGATGAATTAAACTTAAAGAATTAAAAGTGTATGTAATGTAGGGAAAAAGAGATGTTAGGATTTCAGAGACTAAGCTAGCAAGAACAAGATATTATATAAATGTGATGACATGTCATGTGACAACACCTTTATTAATTATTGTAAACCTATAAATGAAATTGAATTACATACAAGAGGGTCTACATGTGTTAATGATATTGAGCTTATACTAGATGAAGTGAATAAAATAAAAGATGAATTACATTGAGTTTGGATCAAAAATCATAATATAAAGGCTAGCATTGCAAATATAAAGTTGATGGTGGTAGCTAACTTAGTGTGTGCAATGTTGATGTTTATAACTATTATAATGTTCACATCGAACAAAGAAATTAATGCATGAAACAAATTCAAATAGCAATATTTCATGAACATCCTTATAATATAAAACATAATATTAATACATAAACAATGCAATATATTTCAAAAGATATATATATCATCTTAAATGTTTATAGACCGCATCATAAACACACATAATAGTTTGGCACTAATAAAAAAAATCTCTATATTTTTTACTCAATGCAACTTTTATATGTTGAATGTTAAAAGGATGTACATTAAACAATATGAAAATTAAAAAAAAGGATATATCTAATTAAAGATGAACAGGATGATGTACTAACACCTTTTCTAATAGCTCTACCAATTCAACCAATATTGGTTAATCCTTTGGATCCTTTAGTAGCACCAATAAACCCCTTTATAACATGTTTGATTCCTCTCATAGCACCACTAGATCCCTTAAATCCCTTTATAATACCCATAAATCCTTTCACACCTCTAGATACTCTACCAAGACTATTAACACTACCTTTTTGGTATTTCTTGAAATTATAGCCATATTATTTACATTTATTACACCTTAGTGTGACAACTGTTTTTCTAACATTACTAGGTCTTTCTTCTTTTTCTTCTTTTTTTTTAGTTCTTCCTTGGTCGACCCACACTTTTTTTAGGTTCAGTAAAATTACAATTATATTTTCATCTTTAAGATCCAATACAACCTTTAGTAATAGGTGAACAACCTCGGACTATGTTTTTATAATGTAATACATATGATATAAATCTTCAATTTCAATTTTTTTGTACTTCAAACAAGGTACCACATGCCTTTATTATATTCCAGTCATCTTTCATTCACCACAAAAATAGTTTTTGTTATCCAAATCAATGCAAAGCTTTATTTGACCATCATATACTTGATACTTAACATTATTAACTAAAATCATTCTTATGTTTTTCCCATTCTTAATAGACTTGTCCAATAACTTCCTTACATATGGTGTAGCTTTTGTTTCCTATCTTATAGACTATACAAATCTACCATGAAACCTATCCATTAGTTTCAATCTAATTTTTTTAGCAGCATCACAATTGAAATAGCCTTGTATTTCCTAACCTTAATATTGAAAGCTCTTGACAAGTTGTTAGTGATATTTTCTACCCTAATTGTATTGTCCAATAAATATTTAGCCTACGTCTCACCGGGTATTTTTTTTAATCAATTCTATGCTCCATTATATACAATCTCAATATCTTTCATATAACTGTTGTATTCCATATTTGTATAAGCTTTTGAGGCACCTAAATCCTTTTTTTTTATTGGTATAGATATGTTTGCAACAATATCTGTGGGTTGCCTTTGAGAAAATCTCCATCACAACTTCAAAGTTCAAACAGACTTTATTAACAATATATATATATATATATATATATATATATATATATATATATATATATATATGAAAACATCAAATGAGTTATAAAAAATACAAATAAAATATTTGTTGTAAAAGAGGTATATACCTTTTCTCTATCATATATGATGCAGAAAGGTCTCTGACGTATCCTATGCATGATTCATCCATAAAAACAATCTCTATGTATCATTGCTTTCATATTCAACAACAACATAAACAAGAGAAAATAAATCATTATTGTCATCCAAACCAACTGTAAATAATAATACTCCTCTATAAGAACTCTTTAGATGGCAGTTATTAATCCTAATAAAAGGTCTACATCCATTAATGAATCTTTCATTCATCACCTTCAAACATACATACACCATTTGAAATTCCCTTAGTGAATATATTTCATAGTTATAGTTAAGTTTAAATCTTATAAACACATTAGACCCTGGGTTATATTATTTTAAAATTTGAATATATCTAGGAAGTCTCTTGTAAAACTTCTTTGGACTTCCTTCCACAAAGTCTTTAGCCTTAGTCCTAGCTCTTCATGGATGTATTAGGTATGACTTAATCCCAAACTTATCATCCAATATTGTATCAAATGCTTCACTGGATATGTTTGGGTCATTAATAATTGGAAGCAACTTCTTTGTTATCCAAGTAGAATTAATTGTTTATTTATTTCCAAGTCTAATACAACTATGTTGGTCTCACAAAGATTTAACCATGAAATTCTTGCTACCAGCAACTAAAGAAGCATATATCTGCCACACACAACAATCACCTATACTTGAAGCTCCAATCTTTTTCCTTTTGATTAATGTATCTTTTCATATGATATCCATGTTTCACTTTATATTCTCCAAGAACATCTCTAAAGTGAGTGATATTAGTGAAAACCTAACATTCAACAAACTTAATCAATCTATTAACACCCA
>Ga0325402_1007232_pt1 | contig 10528 bp, 11 predicted proteins | sample PopdelMetagenome_22_FD_207212 | JGI IMG/M metagenome (GOLD analysis project Ga0325402, IMG submission 207212) | Populus deltoides microbial communities from Bellville, Georgia, United States - Xylem-PdKOR-R3 | ecosystem: Host-associated > Plants > Phyllosphere > Stem > Wood/Secondary xylem... | reverse complement strand
CAACAGGTCTCAAAGTTTACTTACAATAAATAACTCAGCTCAACTATCCATGAACTGCTACATCATTTTCTATGTATCCTCCCTCTATATATATGTTTCCATATATAATTCCATCGAAGTTGGCTCATGCTCAAACTATGTAGCCTGCAAAATAAATCATTAATTAAATGTTTAAAAAAATAATCACTAGGAAACAACCTATCAATATGCTTGCTAATGAAACCATAAGTCTCATTGTTTTTGTTTGAAAACCCACTTCGTGACCGCCTCCTAAAACCCTCTAGTGTCAAGAACTTTAGATTTCTCTCCTGATTATTTTTAGTGATGTGGGGAGGTCTAAAATTCTTGCACACCTCAAATTCATTTGACTCGACTCTTCTCTTAGCATAGGTATATGCGTCATATGAGAAACTGCACATCCTAGTCTAGAAGTTCATTAAACTAAAAAAATTATAATGATAAAAATGATTACAATTTAAAAAAAATATATAAACTTCACGAATTCAAACTTACCTAGTTGTGTAGTGATTCTTCCAGACTCGCTTAGCAAACCTAAAGTTTGCAGCATTCCACCAAATTTCTTTCTTATAATCATTTGAATAAAATAATTAGTTTCTAAATTTAAAATATATATATATATATATATATATATATATATATATATTAACTAAAAGTATTGATTATATGTGTGCGAACCTTAAACTTCTCATACCAATCCCCAACCACAAATATCTATTATTGATGATCTCTAAGCTAGCTTAATTGAAACAAAGGCATATTCATTAATGCTTTCATTGTCGATGTTATCGTTCACGCAAATTCTATATTTGTGAACTTGGGAATTAATTAAATATTATCTTTGAGGAAAATATTTTTCTCACATGTTTAAATTCGGCTTTCATTCTGCTATTATTTTTTTAGAATAAGAATCTTTAGCAAATGAAATGTCAAATCTATACCCCGTAGTTGACGAGCTTGCATCATTACCATGTTCATCAGGTGTCTTGTTATGATCAACACCTAAATACACTGCATACTTAGGAACATTACTACTTGAAGAAGCATAACTACCATATTTTGACCTTAAACCTTTTCTCGACATCTAAATAATATAACTAAATAATAAGGCATGTTCAATTAAATTCTTAATTTATATTTTATGGGTTTTTGTTTTAGTGTGTCTATCTATTTTTAATAAGGTTTTGGCAGCACCTCCCCTATACGAGACCATACCCACTTAATTATCTAATATATTGACCCATTTTCAAACTTCTTAAAATTCACTACAGACCATTTAATTTACATGAAACAATATTATTAAATTTTAAAACTTTATTAGTCCATAACCAAACATAATATCTTAGCAAGTAACAATCCCAATTAATATTCATATAAAATTATGGCATCCTTTTATTTTCCCTTTATAGCCATCAATTTACCAATTAATAAAGCTAATTGTTCTTGTCTTGTTTTATGTCCCAAATTATTAATTTTCTTATTAGCAACACCCTTTAAACCTTTCATTTTCAAACCTTTTCCTTTTGTATTTCAATATCATGGCTTTCAACCTCATTCTAACACCTTCCAACATATCCAACATACCAACATACATCAAATTATAATTTCATTCTTATCCATTTATATTGAAATATTAACAATAATTTAAGCATATTTTACGTTACAACACACAAACACACCTTTCACCTTTTTACTTAGTCAATCTTTTTTAAATTCAATCCTCATCACCCCACATTTAATCCAAACCCTTGTACCAAATCCAACATATCCAAAACCATATAATCCAATAATTTTCACCCTCAAATACTTAATCAAATTTAACACATTTAATAATTTTTAGGAAAGTATTCACAATTTATTTTCTGCATGTTTTTCTTTCCATTCCAAAAAACAATGCACAATAAATTAACAAACTTGAAAAAAACCAATGAATCTAAGCAAAAAACATGAAACCCTCAAGATCAAACCTTAAGTGGTAGAGAGATAAAGAGAATGTTGGCCACTGATAAAAGAAAACGACAAAGGTGAGAGAGAGAGAGAGAGAGAGAGAGAGAGGAAAACAAGGAATTTTAGGGGAAATAGGGAAAAATTAGGGAATGTTTGGACATATCTAGGTTTAAATTTACCAATAAAAAATTCTATTAGTGGGTCTATCGGTGATTTACCATGTCAGCACATCACCGATAAACTCACTAATATAATTTTTTAAATCCATTAGTGAGTTCATTGATCTTTTCAAGAATTTCTAAAAAATCTTGAAAACTCCTCAAACTTACCAATGATTTTTCATTCATCAGTATTTCCATCGATTAGTCCAAATTCATTAATTATTTTCTAAACTCTTTGTAATTCTCCGACTATTTTAGAGTCCATCGATGAGTCTATTGTGAGCATAAATTTCACCAATAGATTTCACGTTGTCAGTCACTTCATTGATCGATTCTAATTTCATGCATTTCTTGCCAAAATTTATGTAATTCTCCGACCGTTTAATGTATGTCAATAAGTTCATCAGTAATTTACCATTATTTTAAATCGCTAACAAATTCACTAATGAATATTTAATTTTTTATATTTTTTATTTATGTTTGTGATTCTATCGATGAAGTTAAAATAAATTTTCTTATATATTGATTATAATTTTTATCCAACCTAATTAAACATCAGCAACAATAACATTCATAACTTATTCATTAAGACCACAACCACAACAATAAATACTTGATAAATATTAAAAAAATATAATGCATTATAAAACAACATCAAATATCTTAATTACACAATGACATTTTACATTTAAAATCAATTCAAAACATTTTTAATTTGTATCCTCCTTGTCTTTATTCATCATCATCATGTCTATCATCATCTTTTTTGTTGAATTAAAGTTGTTCGATCTTTTCATCTTTATCCATTTATATATGTTCATTGGTACTCAATATATCATTTAACTCGTTAACATCAACATGAACATAAGTATTCTTACTGACATAAAAATTTGAATTTTCTTATAACTTGGCAGATGGAGCAACTCGATATAAATTAACTAACTCATCAAGTTAAAATACATCTTCTCCCCAAGTTACTTCATCATTACCTTCTTTAACAACTTAGACATGACTCCTAATTTGGTTTTCATAACAAATAATCATTCAACTGTATTATGATCCTTTCTAAATAAAGGAGTATATATATAATAAATTTGTTGGTATTGTTTGAAAAATACAAAAACATTGTTGATATTGATAACTCTACCTCTTTTATCAATTTTGACCAAACCACTGTGAAGATCTACTTTAATTTCTCTATCGGTATCATACCAATAGTATTTGAATAAAAATATTGTATTTTGTGCCATATGTTATTGCAATTAAATCACCTCTTCTAACTTTCCATAATAATCAAATTCAAACTCATTGAAAATTGATCTATTAGCATAAACTTCATTATTATAGGTATTCATACCCCCTCCATACTCTTTTATATATATATATAAAATATTCATTGATGAAATACCCGTTATAATACTAAACCTTTCTTTTAGGATCCAAGGATAGTGATTTCAAACTTTTAGCATTGCCTCTCATATTGCATACCTAGTTAAAGATAATAACCATTAACTGTCAATAAAAAAAGTTAAGTAAATATATTCTTATTAGATTTATAAATTATTACATACTTGTGTTTTAAATCACGTGGCTAATTGTTCATCTTTTAATTGGAAAACTTAAGCTTTAGTAAGTTATGGATTTTGGAATAACAAAAATTGATAATGTTGCCTATAAGAAAGTTACTGAGAATTTAGACTAAATGAGAATACTTGAGAAAATGACTTAAAACTATAAAATCATGCTATTAACTTACTAAACAAAAGGTATTAGTTCATTAGTTAAATAGAACGTGATTATATACTTGTCTAAATTCAATGTTTGTCAAATATCTTCTCGAAACTGTATTCTTCGACAATGATCGTTCAAAATAGGAAAATTTTGATAAATTCACATTATAAAGCATTTCACCACCACCATCATGTCTTAGAACATGGTTGATTCCTGTTCTCGTATAAGGCTCAAAATAATATGAAATAAATATTGAAATCTCTTTAACTAAATAAGTCTTGCATATCAAAACCTTGATATACACCTTATTTTTAACCTTTTTCTTAAAGTTGAACAAATATCTGTATGAAATATAGATTGAATGACTGAATGTTTATAAGAACACATTAGACACTTAGGATACATGTAATCCCTAACCTCTCAAATGGATACATCTATTTATACTACATATGCCCTCCAATTCTTACTTCATATGCTAAATGTATAGGTAGATGCTTCATTGAGTTAAAGAATAAGGGAGGGAAAATCATTTCAAGTTTGTAGATTGTCTTAATGATGTTCATTTCAAGCTACTTAATATGTTGGGAACGTAACTTATTCGAGCAAACATTTAAGGCATATTCCCTATAAGCAATTGGAATAAGTGTTTGCATAAACACATAACAGTCATGACTTTTCATTCCACACATTTTTCATTCATTTAAATTCACCAATCTAGATATATTTGAGGCATATTCATCAAGAAATCATTTTAAGTCATTAATATATATGAAATTATGCTCTCTCTTTTTTTCTCTAAGATATAGGTGGTTTTGGGCTTTGTAACATGTAACCCATCATTATATAGTTCCATATTCTAACTGTCATAAAACAAAGTTATATCCAATTTAGCTTTTATATTGTCATTTTTTTTTCCTTTTACATTTATGACAATGTTAAAAATGTTTTTAAACATATTCTTTTTAATATGCATGATATCCAAATTATGGTAAATGAGATTAGTCTTTCAATAAAAAAGTTGTAACATCCCCATATCTGGAATAAACAACAATCTTAAAATGTAACATCCCCATATCCGGGATAAAGCAACGATCTCAAAATGTAATATCCTCATATCTGGGATAAAGCAACGATCTCATGTTAACTGATAAACAGAGTGATTAAAATTATATATATATATATATATATAGACTCACACACATATACATGGTGTTCATCTTAAAATTTATCGAAATTTTCACTAAAATTTCGTCAGAGTCTCCCCTATATCGGGAGGTCCCAAGTTATCGACATATGACCTGTTTACACTTCTAATATCCCGCATCTCCTAACTCAATTCAACCCAATCATCCTAGGTCTCAATCCCACAAACATCAACATTCATATCAACCATAATATTTATGATATACATTGAACAACAATTATCATTATGGATGGATAAAATATATAAACATGCATACATGGATCATGGTTATACAAACTACAAAATTAAATTCATCTATTCAAATTTAAACATCAATTATACAAATTAAGTTATATAAAAGTTGTAATATAACAAAATACAAGGGTATACTCCCTAGAACCTAGATTACAAAAAGTGAACATAAGTTAGGATCTACTCCTGTCATGCATGCGATGGTCCTGAAACAAAATACATATTATTAAAACATAAATATCACAATAATATAGCAATACAAATATCCAACCATTTAAAAAGAAAAGCATGCATTCATATTTATTCATTTCTCCTTTCTGGTTTTCATTGGAAACTCTTCTCCTTCAACTACTAAAAATTGTTTCCTCTTCCATTATCAACCTCTATTCAAGATTTTATAAGATCAACCATGATTATTTCCACTTAACACATTACCAATACTAATTTTACTGGTATCATCATCACCCCGTAGGAGTCGATGAAAGGTGATCCCTTTACCCGAGATCCTAATATACATTAAATGTATGCTAGTCAACACATGACGATCCCCTTACCCGGGATTCTAACATACACTAAATGTATGCTAGTCCACATCCTATATCACCCTTCTCATATTTCCTTTGTCAATGATAATTTCATCACTTGGCAATTCACACAACATCCTTTCACATTGAATACTATTCAAAATATCGACATCATTACGCAAAATTTCCTCCTTTCCCGTAATATCCAACATTTGGTAATCCACATATCACACCAATAACATATTAAATCATGGAATTTAACTAGAAAGTATAGGTACGGATCACCTACCTGCAGTAGAAGCTCTACTCGTAATCCCCTGCTACTGCTATTGCACCACACTGGTGGTCCCTCCTGAAATCACAGGCTCATCTCATAAATTTTCCTTATTCAAGAATATGTTTTATAATAATCATATCAACCGTTAATAGCTCTTTCTTTCTTTTAATCATCTCTTTCTTTATATTTTACTTTTTTTTTCTCATTACACCCATTAATATTGTCATTCTTTATTTAACCATAGTTATCATTCATTTATTTATATTTGAACTGTTATTGTTTAAACCTCGAACTATTACTGTCCAATTGTTACTGTCTAAACCTTGGACTGTAACTGTGCAACGGTTACTGTCTTGACATTGAACGGTTACTGTCTTGAACTGTTGCTGTCTAGGCATTGAATTGTTGTTGTCTAGGCATTGAACTATTATTGTCTAAACATCAAACTGTTACTGTTTTCAAGTGTTACTGTCTGCAGAGGTCGTATTCTGACCTTTGCTTCGATTTTTAACTATATCTGGAGTTATAGGACTCTATTTCAAGCGAGGTTGGTCACGTTGGAAAGCTAAGACATGTGGTTACAAGTCCTTTAAGAAAGGAGAACCCAGTTATGCCCCTAAAATAGTCAAAATTGCTTATTAACAAATCAAACCTACTGCCCTATGGTGTCTATCATGACCCAGTCTCGGTTGATAACCCATAACTGGAGTTCTACAACTCTAAATTGAGCAAGATAAATTTTCTTAGTTAGCTAACATCTAAAACTATAATTTCTATGAAGAAACCTAGTCGTAATTCCCTCATCCTTCTATCTAAAATCTTACCGAAAGTCAGGAGACGAGTCTGTCCAGACTTGTCACCCCCTTCCCTTCACATATAACTTTCACAAACTATATTTTCAGGGTAAATTATCATGGTTTCACGTCCCCAATCACATACCACACATGAGTTAACTTAATTTTAACAATAATTACTTTTTTCTCAATTCAAGTCTAAGAACCCTAATCTATAATTCAACATCAAGGCATCAATTCATTATCAAATTTGAAATGAATTATAAGATAATGTTTAGAACACCTTGCCCGGTACGAGTTAAGGTTTTGATCTTCAACCAGTTGAAGATTTTCAACTCTCTCCTTTCTTTTCTAATGATAATCAGCCCTCCTTCTTCTCTTGTTATTCAATTTTCTTGTTAATCACTTGCCCAAAAGTGTTTATTCCATCTATAAACCCTTAATATTGGACGGGTTCTTGAAATTTTGGTGTTTCTCTCTTGATTTTGCAAGAATGGATACAAAACTTCCTCTTTTCTTTCCTTATGGTTGCTGCAGATTTTTGGTGAGGGGAGGAGTATTTATACTCTATAATTTCTCATACTTGCACTTAGGCCCCATTTCCTTTAAGTGTTTTTTTTCTTCAATTAAATCCAACCTTTAACATTTTCGGGTTTATTTATAATGTCTCGAATTATTTCACCATGAAATTTATATTCAAAAATTTCTGAATTCCTGTTTTTATTTAATCATATGTATGAATTTCTTCACTTTTATTTCTCATGTGGTTAGTTTGTAATTTAAGCAACTTTTATTTTTTCCCGGGGTTTACAAAAGCTCTCAAAAAATTCTCTATTTTACCTAATTATGGGTCACACTAAAACAAAAAAACTTATGTGTACCAAATTGAAACCAAATATAATATCTTCAAACTACGAAACTAAATCATATAATTTTTCACTCGACAGTACAAGTGGTGCAATATCCCTTTCAGCTTTACCTTCTAAAAATTTCTTTATGTTATTTTTGTATTGTTGATGACTTGGCAAGGACTTGCAATGGAAATAAAAAATATATATATCTTTACTACCATTCATTAAGGTGAAGGCATATTGTTTTCTATATAGTATAAACATGCTAATTTTTCATATGTGCTTCATCTAGAAATCATTCGATGTATAAAAAAATTATTTATAGTCCACATCAAAGTTGTCGTCATTTGAAAATTTTATTTCTTTGAGATATCACACATCAAAGTCCTAAATGACCATAAGTAATTCAACTCATCAATCAATGATTGAAGATAAACATCAATATTTTAACTTGAACTACAAGGACCATGTATAATCATAGATAAGAACATGAATTCTAAAGTCAATATCCCAGAGGAAAGTTTAAACTATTAGTATGATTGACCAATAATAATAGGGTGCAGAAAATGACTTAAATAGATTAAATTCATAGGTACACAAACTAAGATGCATGTTTCGTGGTTCCATTAAAAACTAAGAAAGTACCCTATTAAACTACTTCTAAGCTTCATCATTAGAAGAGTGGACCATGACTTCATCCACCGTATCATGTGTATGATGTCATGTCATATGCTTGATTGTCTTCGAAGATATAAATAACATTTGCAACCTTGAAATGATTAGAAAGTATCTTAATATGTGATAGGTGTATTTCCTCTACTAGTATTGGGTTTATACCAAGCATGCCTGCAAGTTTTATACTCGAATAAATATGCATCTTCACCATCATACAATATGCAAAAGTTTGGGCATATATCATTTTTTTTAATTCTAAGCCAAGTGGTTTCATCATGAATTTTGCAGCATAGAATTTTTTTTTAACTTATTCCATTTATGTAAAATGTTTTTCGTCCATTTAATGATGTTATCATAATAGGTCTTACTCAACCCATATTCTGAATTGACGGTAAAAACTATTGTAATGACTGACAAATTACTATAGTTTGTGCACCCATCCTATAATGATTCATCAAAATCTTTAAAAAGTTCAAAACACTTAATTGCATCTATATTTGATTCTTCATCTATATGTGAACTTTCACCTAAATAACCATAATTCATTTTCATTGTATCTATCATTATATTTCTATAACGACTACAATTATCATCTACAACTTCATCTATATTTCTAAAAGTTGATGTTGAGCCAACAATCCTTTCTAACATGGTCTTATAAGGAATATAGGGTTCTCCGTATGCAAACCAACACAAATATTTCTCCACAAACCCTTTTCTTAAAAGATGCATCATCAAAACATCTAATTGATGGAATTTTTTAGTTTTACATATCATATATAGACATCTAATTCTGCCTCCACTAATATTTTTTAGATTTGAAAGTGTGAAATTAATAAAACCCTTAACATTTTTACAATAATCTTCCATAAACAACCTTTAGGGTGAATCTCAATACATCCAATACATCCAAGAACGATCATCCATTACTTAGAAAAACTATATAAAATATTAATGACAACATTTATTAATAATATAACCATCAAATCAAAAATTAACTTTGGTAATTAAAAATGAATTCTCAACTAATAACCAATTATTATTTGTACAAAAATTCAAAGTTGCGTTAAAATGTGAACTAAGTAAATCAAATTAACAACAAGTAATAGGTACCCCGACTAATAATCTATCATTTATTCAATTCAAACCTATTCAATATAAACTCATATCATTTAATTGTTATCGATTCCATAAAAAATCAATTTTTCTAAAATTTTAAACTTAACAATAAAATTGATAAAATGTGATTAATTCTATTAAATAACCCATCATTTATTCTAATATAACATACCTATATCACAAAATCAAAGTCAATTTCATCAAATTACAAGCAAATTTAATTTTTTTTCAAATTCCAAACAAACCCTACCATACAAATCATACTTGAATATAACAAAATTATATATGAAAAGGATGTAAAATACATAAATATACAAGCAAACTACAAATACTATATAAAAATATTAATAAATTAACCTAAAATATAAATTGGTGGGTTTGCATACTTGGTGTATGGAATATTTAGAAAAGAAATCAACCAAGACAAGACAGTGATGTTAACACTACTAATTAAGTGTTTGAGGGGTGAAATTTGTGAGGATGGGGCTTAAATTTGTGGCAAAAGCATGGGAGGGAATGTTGTTTTTTATAGTGAAAAAAGAAGAAGAAGAAGAAAGAGGGATGGGGCTACTATAGGTTATAACACTTTTATATTTACCAATAGAATTTTCAATTGACACTCAGTAATTTAGTAGAAAAATAATGACATTTTATTTTATTGATGGAATCACTGACATATTTTTTTATTTTTTTATTTTTTTATTTTAATGGAAATTCCATTATTAATTACCGACATAAAACTTTTAGTCGGTAATTTTGTTAGAATTTACCAATGGATATTTTTCATCACTATTTGAAAATGACCGATGAAAAACCTTTCATCACTATTTTGTTGTTATTTGATAATTTTCTGTAACAGGAGGGTTGAATTTTTTTGTTATATAAATAAGTGCATCCCTACTTATATAATAAAGAAAAAAATAAGCAAATATCTTCCTAAGGAAATAAATTGAGCGAAGATTAACTAAATTAAAATCCTGTAAAACTCATTGAAGT
>Ga0325402_1007231_pt1 | contig 10528 bp, 6 predicted proteins | sample PopdelMetagenome_22_FD_207212 | JGI IMG/M metagenome (GOLD analysis project Ga0325402, IMG submission 207212) | Populus deltoides microbial communities from Bellville, Georgia, United States - Xylem-PdKOR-R3 | ecosystem: Host-associated > Plants > Phyllosphere > Stem > Wood/Secondary xylem... | reverse complement strand
TTTTCCCAACTTAATCATTTGATAGGAAATAATAAGTATAAATTTATCTGGTTCCTTTTCTTCTTTTGTTTAAAAGTGACTCGAAAATTATTTTATTTTGCCGTTGCCAGAAGCAAGCGGACTGCAGATGAGCTGCCAAAGAAGAGAGGGGCAATTCAGTAACTGAAAAAGTGCGAGACATTATTGACTCCTTCGCCTTCGGTCTTTCAGTATGTACTCTTCTTGCTGGGGTCAATTTCCGGTTAAAAAAAAATATCTCCGATTTCCTCTCTTCCTCTCTAAATAATCGCGCCTAATTGCAACTCTCCCTCTCTCTCCCTGTAAAAACTCAAGTCTCTCGCTCTCTCTCTGTCTAACTTCATTTCTACTTCATCTTTCTCCTTAATTACCTAAACCCCAAACTTCCATTTCACTGTAAGTTACTTTCTCCCTCTCTCTTCCTCTCTCCCTCTCTCCCTCTCTCTTCCTTTCTTCCTCTCTCCCTCTCTCTTGCAATTTCCTTATTTCCGAATTCTCGTTTAGTGCCAAATCGATCGATCGAATTTTATAGTTTACAAAATCAGTGCTTTACAGTTCTAATTTGATTTCGTGTTTAACTTTTTTTTCTCGTTGTATTTGTAGATTCTCAGTGGAATTTTGTTGCATGCCTGCTACCATTAGACTTTGATTTAGTTTCTATCTTTCGAAATTCGAGGCTTTTGTTTTTTTTAAATCTGTGTTCTTCTTGCTTTTTGATTGTTACTTCTCTCTCTCTCTCTCTCTCTCTCTCTTTTATCTTAGGAATCTTTCTTGTAATTCATGAATTTAGTGGTCAACGGTAGATAATTAAAATCAGTGCTGTTATTGGAGATCTAATACATCTAAAGTTAATGCTAGTATTTTTTTTGTTGTTGATTTTTTAATCAAGGTAGTGTAATTTTGATGTTTGTTGCAAATTGGAATGCTTTTTAATAAATTATCATTACTCTTCTTCTGGGAGCTTTGCAGGTGATGTTTTTGTCTTAAGAAGTTGGGAATGATGTTTGATTGTGGTTCGAAATCGCAATATCTAGGTGGTGGTCAGAGAGACAAGTTTGTCAGGTAAAGTTTTAATGAAATTCTTGTTAGAGGTCATTGTGTTTGCTGGAATATTTTGTTTTATTTTTAAGCATTGAAGACATGTTTTTTTTCCCCTGATTCACAAAGAATTTTAAGTTAAGAAGAAAGATAATCAATAAGTCATTAGTGAGGTTTGAAATGAAAAAAAAAAAAAAAAACAGAAGAAGAAGAAGCCTCCTCATAAGCACATGAAAAGACGCCTATGTGAAGAAATGGTTGTGGTAGGAATAGGTTCTTGAAATTTTAAACATGATCACGAGTTTCAAAATTGTGGCGGGGTAGATGTAACTATTTGCATATGTTGCTGCTGCCCTTATCCAAGGTTGAGTATTTAGCTTCTTCTCTTGATCAGTTGAACCTAATTTTCGTGCTTATGGTTGTGTTGATAACACAATATATGGTTGAAGACATCTCTTTCTGTAGAATTAGAATCAGTTTAGAGGGCTGGTGTTATCTATGCAACTGTAAAGTTTGTCATATAAAATCTGCTCTAACATTTTTTTTAGTTGAATTGCAATATATGTATTCTTTTTGTGGTTAATGTTTTATGTTTGCTTCAATGATGTTTGTACTACTCTTGGCTTGTGGGAGGATTTTAGGATATTGAAATAAGTTAATAATACGCAACTTAGGATCTTATGATTTTATATATGATCAGAAAATGAGGCCAATATCAGTATCTGCTAGTCTAGTACTATTCTATAGTTTATGCTGGTAAGGTATCATAGAAAACAAGTTCTGCTATGTGGAAGATGCTGTGAGAGTGATGTTTTCCCATTTTGAAATCTTATTATGTAAGAAAGGTGCTTATGAACAGTTCTGTTGTCATACCCAGCCAAAACAATTTGCTTTATATAATTATCATCTACCCATTCTATGGTTATGTGATGCACTGATGTAGCTTTATGTACCTGTTCTCTCAGTTTATGTCATCATTCTCCAATATTGACTGGTTATGTGGATAGTAGATGAGATGTTCAGAATCTAACACTTGATTTATTAAAGTTCTAGTATATGGGATGTTCAAAATCTGTACTTAAATTATTAAAGTTTTGAATCCAATGTTTGACTGCATTATTCACCCAGTTGGAGGTTCCTTCAATAGATTTTAAAGGCTTATTTTTCTAATTATGTTAGGACTTCCTTCTTACCATTTTGAGAACCTTACTTTTTCATGCTTCCAGGGGTTCTGTAGGATGAAATATTTTTCCTTGAGCATCTGACTTTTTCGGTTTTGTCGTTTTTCTGTATCTTAGATTGGATGACTTGGATTCTAGGCTATCATCACCTTCTAGTGCAGGAGGGAGAAATTGTGTGTTTGGTATTGAAGGATTTAGACGTACTGGTCAAGGAGCAGATACACCATCGAGATCTTTCAAGAGAGGAATCAGAAAAGGGTCTGAGGGACTCAAGTCTATTGGTCGGTCACTTAGATTCGGGGTCGCACGGGGAGTGTTTCCAGAAGATCTTAAAGTGTCAGAAAAGAAAATTTTTGATCCTCAAGATAAATTCCTCCAGTTCTGCAATAAACTGTTTCTCATATCATGTATTCTGGCAGTTTCTGTGGACCCTCTATTTTTTTATCTTCCAGTTTTTAGTGATTCAGAGACCTGTCTTGGAATAGATCGCAAATTAGCAACTATAGCAACAACTTTGCGAACAATTGTTGATGCTTTCTATCTTATACGCATGGCTCTCCAGTTCCGAACAGCTTACATTGCACCGTCTTCTCGGGTATTTGGGCGAGGTGAACTTGTTATTGATCCCACACAAATAGCCAAGCGGTACATGCAGAGATATTTCATCATTGATTTGCTTTCTGTCCTTCCCTTACCACAGGTATAGAAACTGTGGCACCCTCAGTATGTTGATTTGCTTTTGCAAAAAAAACTTATATCTCCCTCCTGTTCTGATCCTTTTGGACCTTAATTCATGCTTTCTGTTGCCTTTTTTATTCCCCTTTTACCCTTGATTTTTTCCCCCGCTGTTTAGACTTGTATATTATACCTGAGCAAGATGCTGGTTTTCTTCATTTCCATGACAGCTACATCAATTGCATTACTGAAATTTTATCAATTCCTCTTTCTCGTTTGGTTATTATACATGCTTTATGATGGTTGACTATTTTCACTATATATTTTTGGAATCATATCTTTTTCTTATACCACTATACACTTCTGTATACTGTACCACTGGAAATGTGAATTACAGAGAAGTAGATATTGTTTTCTAAATAGTAAAATACTAATTAAATCAAAAGTCCTAATCTAAATTGAAAAAAGAATCCGAATACAACAAGGTAAATAAAGATAATCTCGCACAGTAACTTCCGAGCCTTATTTGAAGGTCTTCCCAATCTCCGATCATCATGAAATTTTAACCTAATAGGAAACATGGCCTTCTGAATCTTCTGTCAAAATTACAGCTCGATCCAACAGTTGGATTAAAAATTATGCTTGATTTACAAAACTGTCTTGGACTTCTTAAATTTCTGAAAACCAAAAAATCTTAACCATTAATGAAATATTTCAATAGACATTATTATGCCAAGAACATGAAAGAAATTTCCCCACATCACAGGGACTTTATAAATTATGGTGTTCCTTTGGTGTTATAAGAATGCTTTTGTGTTGTTACTTTGAGAACTATTGTAACTAATAATGGAAGAGGATTGCAATTTTAGTCTGCTGAATTCATCATATCGTAGTTGCAAGCTAACAAGTACTTTGCACATGCAAACAGCTCTTAGTCTTTTTGATTATTTTTCCTTGTGCGCAGATTGTGGTTTGGAGGTTTCTTCTGAGGTCAAAAGGTTCAGATGTCTTGGCTACAAAACAGGCCTTGCTTTACATCATCGTGCTTCAATATATTCCTAGATTCTTTCGAATCTTGCCCTTAACTTCAGAACTAAAAAGGACAGCAGGTGTCTTTGCCGAAACAGCCTGGGCTGGAGCTGCATATTATTTGCTATTATACATGCTTGCTAGTCATGTAAGTTCTGTTTGGTTCAATAGCCTTCTCTTTTGGCAGTTTCTATTTTCTGTTCATTGGAACTCTCAGTTTTAGCATGTATGTTGTTATATTGGCATTGTTGTCCTGTAGCATGAGTATAGGTATGTTGTTATATTGGCATTGTTGTTCTGTAGCATGAGTATAGGTATAAGTATGTTTCACATAGAAGCTGCACATTAACCAGCATAATCCTTATTTCTCTTTTAGCATCAGAATGCCATTGTTCTCGTCTTAGACCTTTTTTTTGAGTAGTTGGACCTGGAAAAAATATTATTCTTCTCATGCTATTGGATAGAATAATATCTCATACTGTCTTGATTGTTTGTTCATTCAATTCCAATCTTAAAAGTTATAATCTGAATAAGAATTCTTTGTTTGTTTATGATATGCAATCATATCAAAAATAAATCTGAATTCTTATGTTTTCATAATTGCTGTCAACTAATCCTTCAAAATATTGATGCAAAGATTGTCACTTGTTTCTATTTTTTGAGTTTTTTTTTTTCCAGATAGTTGGTTCGTTCTGGTACTTGTTAGCAGTAGAGCGAAATGATGCATGCTGGCAGAAGAATTGTACTGCTGCTGTAAAATGCAAAAAAGATTTCTTGTACTGTGGCAATCGGGGTATGGAAGATTATGGTGCCTGGGACAGCTCCATTCTTAATTCAAATTGTTCAGCAGAGGATAATAACCAATTTGATTATGGAATCTACTCAAATGCTTTGTCTTCTGGCATTGTTTCATCTAAGAATTTCGTTTCCAAGTACTGTTTCTGTTTATGGTGGGGGCTTCAGAATTTGAGGTAACTTAATTCTTCTGTATCAGCATACTGTGTATGTGTTTTCCATTTATGTGGAACTTCAGTATGGCATGACATTTTTTATAGCATATGATTTAAGGAAGACTTCTGAGAAGAACAGGGAATTAGGGAGAGTGATAGAAAACCTATATTCTATTAGGCTTCCTATATTTCAGTAGACTGGGCCTTGAAATCCATAAGGAGATCTTTGACTCCTCAAGAAACTAGGTTTCTTGAACTTCACAAGAAGAAGGAAATTCTTTAACTCAATTTTTCATGTATTAAATGGCTATAACATAATTCATTGTTTGTGTGCCTGTATACTCAGCCCAAAACCCCAATTCCAAAGAGTCCAACACTAAATAAGGAGCAAAATCCTGGAATCAATAGAAAGTTGTCCTAGAGGACTCTGTGAATTAATCAAATTTGAGATAAAGGTTGCTGGTATTGATTGCAGAGAACGATTCCCTGGAAACATACTCAGGAAAAGTTTTGTGAGTGTAGGATCATTATGCATTTGGAAATTTATGATAAAATGAAAGAACGAACTTCACAAAATGTAAAATGAATTAATTGATCACTACTCTGACTTGTTGTCTGGCATGGGTATGGCCGAGCTTTTCTGAGTTTATATAGCTCTATAGATGTCTTTTTGCAAATATCACTTTCCCACATCCCTTTGTAAATCCATTATAGTCCCTTGCCTTGTTCCATTAATATACATGTAGCAGCAGTATTTTTTTTGGGCACAAGCTGGTATGTCGTAAAATAATTACCAGCTCATGTTTTTTAGGTCGTTATGTTGGCATCTGGGTTTTGGAGGACTTTTGAACATGGAATATCTTTTAGGGGGATGTTATCATGTCATTGTCTGCTTATTGGTTCATTAACCAATGGATCCTGACTACAAAATTGAGTGATTGTAAAGTCATATATATATATAGTCTTGGCACCTTTCACCTTTGACAACATTGTAAACATTGTAGAGTAATAGAGAAAATCTTTGATATTTTATTAAAAATCTGAATAGTCTAAATCTTCTCAAAATAAACTAGATACCCCTATTTATATTAGTTCTAGATCTAAAATCTTTTATAGAAAATGATTTCTAATTAAAACTTACTTAAGTAATAGACTCCATCTAACATTAGGATTTCTAAATAGTAAAACACTAATTAAATTAAAAGTTCTAATTAAATAGAAAAAGAATCCAAATATAACAAGGTAAATAAAGACAATCCTACACAATAACTTCTTAGCCTTATTTGAAGACATTCCTCATCTCTGATAATCATGAAATTTTACTCAATATGAAACAGGGCCTTTAGAATCTTCTATCAAATTTCAGCTCTATCCAATGCTCGAATTAAAAATTATATTTGTTTTACCAAACCACATCTTGGACTCTTTACAAGCTACTCAAAACCTAAAAATCTTAGCCATCAATGAAATAATGCAATAAACATGATTGTGCCAAGAATAATGAAGAAAGTTCTCCATGTCAGGGTCCGTGTTAAACTTTGTTGATGAGGATAAAGGCAATATGCCTACCTTATTTAGCAATTAGTTCATAAATATATGTTGCTCTTTCTGATAGTTTTCATTGCGAGTGTTGGACCATCAGTATTATGTAGACACTAACACTGCTTTTCATTAATTTCATCATAGTACACTTGGCCAGGGGCTTGAAACCAGCACCTATCCTGGAGAGGTTATATTCTCCATAGCACTAGCCATTTTTGGACTCATTCTCTTTGCTCTTCTGATTGGCAACATGCAGGTAAGTAGAACCAATTTGTGGTATTCTTTATTTTTTATTTTATTTTATTTTTAATTTTTGATATAGCTGCTTAATTAGTAGGATATTCTTTCATTTAGGGCTGTAGCTATTGAATTTATAAAATCATAACATGGAGGCTAGACAAGGGAAAAAGAAATAACTGACAGTTGTAATTCATCAAAGAGACAAAGGAAACCAAAATTTTGTGCTTTGATGTATGTGATTGTGAAGCCATCATATTTATGATCTCTTTTCCTGCTCTACCTATTATTATATAAAGAGTGTAGCTGAGACATGTAGAAGTACACCAAGCTAGTTGCATAATGGTGTTGTTTCAAGAATGGTGTATACAATATAGTAAATGAATTAAGGAATAAAATAAGTTCAAGAGTGACACATACCTTCTTCTTTTTTTACCATTTATATTTTCCTTATTTTTCTTTTGTAATCTATTGCGTGCCTTTAAAATGTTAGATTATAATATAAATTTTATTTTGAGACTTCACCTAACGTCTTAATCTTTTAGGTTGAGATGATTCTTTGACATGGTATCAGAACCTTGCTGACTACTCGGTCACGAGTTCAAATCTCATCACTCCTATTTTATTTGATAAATTAAATATTTCAGAATCTATTTGATGACTTGCACTGGGAAAACATATACAGATATCTGAATCATTGGGTAGATTATTGAACTTCCTTATAGGTAGTTACACATATTCTTACTCATGTTTACCTAAGTCTATGAGGGAAAACATGTCCTAATTTTGCATGCTAATGTATTCCTATCCAATTTTTAGTAGATTCAAATTAATTTACAGCTAACTGATTCCTGCTTCTGCTGCCTTAAGAATAAAAAGTCACTGTAATTAATTGCTTGCTTGGTAAATAGATATGCAATAAGGAAGTATGATATGATCTGATGATACTGAAATTGCTGGTTTCTGCTATTGATTCCTGCTTCTGATGCCTTAAGAATAAAAAAATCACTGTGTTACTTGCTTGTTAAATAGATATGTAATATGTAAGTATGATATGACCTGATGATACTGAAATTGTTGTTTTCTGCTATTGGGACAGACCTATCTTCAGTCACTCACTATTCGGTTAGAAGAAATGAGAGTCAAAAGGCGCGACTCAGAACAGTGGATGCACCATCGCCTACTTCCTCAAGACCTTAGGGAACGGGTAAGACGCTATGACCAGTACAAATGGTTGGAAACACGTGGGGTGGATGAAGAGAATTTGGTACAGAGCCTTCCAAAGGATCTTAGGAGAGATATCAAACGGCATCTTTGTTTGGCTTTGGTGAGGAGGGTAAGTCCTCTTAATCCTTATCGCTCCCTTGTTTGTGTATCTAAGTTTTGTGCTCGTAGGAGACAGTTGGGGGTTATATCAACTGGTGCACCACAACAAATTTCATGCATTGTTGTAAAGTACAAGTAATAAATACTGTTGGGTGTTTTCTTTTCAAAAGGCACCTGCAACTTAAAACTTCAATATTAATATATAGCACAAAACTATGCTCAGTTCTGTTGACAGAGTTCCCAAATTTTTGTGCCATGTGTATGTAGGACAGAATGCCCCTTTATTTTTTCTTGGTTCCTAAAATACACAATATTATCAATTTCAATGCTTAGTCACATCTTCCTGCATGTAAAAGTATGAAGTTATAAAAAAATGTGGGAACTGGCTCTGTTAGTTTGTATTGTTTGCTCAAGCATATTTCTATAAATTTCCAGACATAAAATTATCTCCTATGGTTCTTGATATGTTAAGGAAATGCCATCAAAGGTTCATTTGGGGGAACCAAGTCAGTGTTCTGGAGAAAATTGTTCCTTAAGAACAATTTGGATGGAACAATTTGCTTTTCTTTTATGGCCATTTGCATGGACATATATCATTCTGCAAACAAAGGAACAAGAATCTCCTGCTACATGATGTTTTTGAGCCTTGGGAAGCGTGCATTAGGATTCAGTTGGTTAAGAGATGAGAGTTAAAGTGAGTTTAGAACCCAGACTTTGAGAATTTGATTGGATAATTTAAGAACCTTTTAATTTATACTTCAACATGTAACGGGTAGAAGGAACTTTTGTTCATGGTCTGCAGGAAAGAATTATTCCATTCTTGTCCATTCCTTGCTCCCACTCTGTTGCGTTGCATGTTTTAAGTATGTGAGGTTCTAGCATCTGTTTTTGTTAATTGTTTTTAACTGATTTGAGGCACTTGTAGGTTCCTTTATTTGAGAACATGGATGAGAGGTTGCTTGATGCCATTTGCGAGAGGCTGAAACCATGTCTATTTACAGAGAGCACATACATAGTTCGAGAAGGAGATCCAGTTGATGAAATGCTTTTTATCATACGTGGTCGCCTGGAGAGTGTGACTACAGATGGTGGGAGAAGTGGTTTCTTCAACCGCAGTTTACTCATGGAAGGAGATTTTTGTGGAGAGGAGCTTTTGACCTGGGCACTGGATCCCAAATCCGGTGTCAACCTTCCCTCTTCTACTCGGACAGTGAAGGCACTAAGAGAGGTTGAGGCCTTTGCACTCATAGCTGAAGAGTTGAAATTTGTAGCCAGTCAGTTCAGGCGCCTTCATAGCAGACAAGTTCAGCACACCTTCCGATTTTATTCACAGCAGTGGAGGACTTGGGCTGCGTGCTTTATTCAAGCTGCATGGCGACGTTATTCCAAGAGGAAGAGTCTGGAGCTTCGTCGGAAGGAAGAAGAGGATGAAGCAGAGGCAGATGGTAACCGTAGCAATATGAGTGGAGGAGGTTCATATAGTATTGGGGCTACCTTTTTGGCAACCAGGTTTGCGGCAAATGCTCTCCGTGGCGTTCATCGGAATCGGAATGCCAAGACTGCCAGGGAATTAGTGAAACTACAGAAACCCCCAGAACCTGATTTTACTGCAGATGATGCAGATTGATTTGTCACGGATGACCACTCGTTTTAAACCCTGTCAAGTGATTGTTATTCTGATATTAACTTTGCTCACAAGGGCTAGAACAATGTATGCTCTTTCTAGGCGGTTGAGCTAGCGTCTCCCGCATTGTCCTCATAGCAGTGATCAAGTTAAGTCAACTAGTCCTTCAGCGTCCTCGCAATTTATATATAAAATATACTTTTAATCGTGAAATCAACCCGCAATCTGTACATCTCAGAATCCGAAACCAGAGAAGGCAAAGGGCAATGGTAAAGAAACTTGGTTTTACAGGCCATGGAAGGATAAGAGATTCAAAGGTCAAGAGGGGACGGATTTTGACATTTGTTTTTCAGTACTTTGGCTTGTTTTTCTAGATCAACTTTGGGTGTTTTCTTGGTCAATTACATGGTGATTCTGTTGACGTGTCTCTGTATTACTTGTTTCATCCATGGTTTTAAAATTGTAGTTTCTTCAACATCAGTAATTCAGGGAAGTCAGTTGCGCGAAAGTAAGCTCAGCTTCATTCAATTTTAGATTTCTTGTGCTTTCATGTCGATCAAGCCTCCAAAAGTTCAGTCAATTCCTAGAAAGTGCCACATAAACTCATAATTAGGTCATAGCTAAGAGAAATTGTTAGATTTAAGTCTCTTACTTCATTCATAAACTGAACTAGGTTAATAAACATAAGATAAATGGATGAAAAATAGTAATCCTCACTTCTTAATGCATGCGTTCCCGCGTTATATCGGTTGGTCTAGTTTCCAAGTGACGTGAAACATTGAACATATATTTTCCATGCCCATGTGTTTTGTCATGCCACGATTCCAATGGCCCATACGTTTCCTTTGATTGGATGAACCAACAGGCAATAGCCATGCAGAAAGCATTGGGGAGACCTGGTCAAACAT
>Ga0325402_1007226_pt1 | contig 10532 bp, 6 predicted proteins | sample PopdelMetagenome_22_FD_207212 | JGI IMG/M metagenome (GOLD analysis project Ga0325402, IMG submission 207212) | Populus deltoides microbial communities from Bellville, Georgia, United States - Xylem-PdKOR-R3 | ecosystem: Host-associated > Plants > Phyllosphere > Stem > Wood/Secondary xylem... | reverse complement strand
AAAAAAAAAATGCTAGATCATATGTCCTCTTTACTGAGAGCTAAGTAAATTACTTGGTGCAACTTTTGGAAAGTAACACATAAAATGTAGAAAACTGACCAGATTGTAGTGTTAGAATCATAAAAGAGATATCGACATCCAAAAATTAGAGTTGTAAGAATAACATAACTAATATTATTGCAGAAAACCATTTTAGTAAAAAGATGATAAAGATTATTTTAGTTACAATTGGAATCCATGTTATTGTCAAACCAAACCAAGTCACAAGCGATGAGATCCCTTTCAATTTTCTTTCCCTAAGGAATTAATGGATATCGAAAGAAGGGTCCTTTTATAGGATCTAACCATAAAACACTCACAATAGATTTAGGCTATATAAGTTAACCCAGCCTTGCTAGAAAACACTAGAGCAATTTTTGTTTCTTGTAAAGTGCCCCCCTAATGTATGCACAACCTAATGTGTACTCGAAAAACTAGAAAATTGAGATACCAATACTACCATGGGGATGATGTGAGCATAGATACAGTAGCGATGATGAAAAAGCAAGAACAAAACCAGAGGAGCTCCCTCTCTCACTACCACGTTTAATGTTTTCTAAGTTTAAGAAATATAATTAAATATAATTTTAGTCAAAGTTATCTACCATATTAACATTATTGTATTTATTATGTTATGATTTATTATATAAAACCTATTAGGGTTAGTTATTCTTTCCTTTATATGTAACACATGTACATAATAAATGATAAAAAAATTATAGTTTCTCCTCTTCATTAGTTTTTTTTTCCCTATTCTATTATGGTATCAAAACCTCATTTTAAAAACATTTTGCGTCAAAATAGAACCAATTTGCACCAACAATCTTTTTATTATTATTATTATTATTATTATTATTATTATTATTATTACATCATCATCATCTTTATTATTTATCTTCTTCAACTCATCCTATAACAAATATATCAAGTCTATTATGGTCATTTCAGAAACATGTCCTCCACATCATAACCCATGACAAATCCCTCTTCAGCACCACCACCCTCTATAAGCTCTAATAGCTCCAGTATTATCTATGTCAACCCTAACAAAATCAGTTGTTGCAACTTTTAACATGCTCACCACCATCTTCATTTGAAGCTTACACAAATATTTTTTAGAAAGCTTAGGTTTAACCATTTCTAATTGACTAATGATTATTTGAATTTATAGATGGTAGTCATCCATTCCCTTTCGAAGCCATCATTACTGATAACATCATAGAAGTCAATCTAGTTTATACTATCTTAGTACAATAGGATCAACTACTCATGGACACTCTAAGTGCTTCTCTCTACTAAGGTATTGTCTTTAATTATTGGTTGTAACACATTTCATATCATTGAGACCACTTAAACATCGACTATAATCTCTCCCTTTGCAACATGCATTATATCGATGCATTGTGCCTTTATTGAGATGCATTAGAAACTTGATGAAATTTTCTTAGTCTAATTACAATGTAAAAATGCATATAATTTTGAACTCACAATTGTTGGTAAACCTCTTGATCCTTCATATTTCAATATTGACCTATTCAAAGAGCTTTGTGCAAATTTAAGGATTTTCTAACTACTTTTTCGACTCAGGTAAAACCAATATCCTTTATTGAACTCCACTCTTTATTATTAAACCATGAGTTTATCAATATAAATAATTTTCAATACCTTTCTATTTGGTAAGACAATGATGTCAAGACCTTCTATCTAGAGACTCAACAATGCAGATCTATTACAACCCAACAAAGCCGATGACAATATCCATTCTTTTATATCAGTGGCCACCCCTACTATAGTAATACTTTTTTTGGTGGTTGTATTAGGTTTAACAATAATGAAAAAGCTTATCAATAGTATGGCCTGTAATACTTATCATAGTTTTAGATCATTACAACCTTGGAATCTCTAACTCGCAACCGGATTCATTATGTCGGTTATATTGCAATTGGGAACAGTTAGCCACCTCCTTCCCTCTCTGGATTAACAATGTAGGAAGCAATAATCATCTATATAAAGATGAGAAAAGATTATGGTCAATTGGCTTAGTAAATTTAATAGTGTTGATAGATTCAACTAATAACCTTGGTAGTTTTGATTATCATAATTGGCACCCTAATATTAGAGCCACTTGTCATGTCACTTTAGATATTATTAGCCTCTAATATATAGAGTCATCTAGTGGTTTAAACCACCTTAAAGTGAGGGATAGCAAGGGTCATTTAACCTATGATATTGGTTATTTTAGTATTTATATACTCATTTGCACCTTAAATTAATCATTAATCTTGTTCTTAATATAAAAAAGTCTTTGCTTTTTATGCATTAATTTTCTATTGATAATAATGCCTTTTTTGAATTCTATTATTATTTTTATCTTGTTAAGGATTGCACATCCAAGACAATCATTATTTTCAAAACCATTAAAGACGATCTTTGCATCCTTCATGCTCCTTCTTCTACACCAGTCCATGTGTCTTTCCTATTGTTCACGTGTCACCTAAACTTTAACATCATTATCTTGATCATCCTCATTCATGTGTGCTACAACATTTAGTTTCTAATAAATAATTTCCTATGTTATCATCGTTTTTTAATTCTAATTGTACTACTTGCTCAATGGTTAAATTTAGTAGATCAAATTTATATATTCGTTGCACTTCCTCCATTTTCTCAGTTAAAGGGTAATGTTGTTTTATTGTTTTTTGAACTATTTTACTAAATTCATTTTTTTACCTTATGCGTGTTAAATTACAAGTTTATAACACTTTTATTTAATTAAAATTAAAATTCAATTTCATACTCTGATAAAAAAAACTTGCAAACTAATTAGGTTATTGAATTTCAAAAACTTCATACTATTTTTCAAAATTTTTGCATTCTCACTTTGTAAGTTTTCCTTACGCTTTTGAGCAAAATAAAATTTTTGAATCAGTATATTATTGAAATAAGGCTAACACTTCTTGCTTAAATATCATTTCCATTTGGTCATATGCCATTGAAACTACTGTATATTATATTAATCGCATGCTAACTCTCGTTCTATATTTTGAGTCTCCATTTGAAATGCTATTTTGATTTTATCCTACTTATACTTTTCTTCAAGGTTTTTGGATGCTTATGTTTTTCCTATTTTTGATAATACAATGATTATAAAACAGCTTTTTGCTCTTCTCCTTGTGTTTTCCTAGGTTATAGTTCACTCCATATTAGTTATTAGTGTCTGGACATTCATTCACATCATATTTACATTATTCATCATTGTACTTTTTATGAGTCATCCTTTCATATTTTTAATTCATCTAGTCTAAATAATTATTCCCCATTTTCTTTATAGTCAAATTCTACTTCAACCAATTAGGTCACCATACCTTTTTCCAAACTATTTTCTAATCTTCCTTCTTATTTAGCTCATCTATTTTTATTCCATAATAAAAACCAATATGTTCTTAGTGTCCTTTTTATTGCTCTTCATCTCTCATATCCTCTTTTATTGTTCAAGAATTAACGTAACCACAACACTTAAGAAGGGTTGAATTAGGTATATCACAAATATTAATAAATAATACAAATTACTTCAAATAAACACAATAACAAATAATATAATTAAAGTATTTAAAGTAAAGAGAAAAATAGAAGAGAATTTGCAAACTTGTTTTAAACGTGATTCGACAAACCTGCATCCATACCTTAAGTACTAGACCATACTTAAGTATTGTATTCTTTTATTAGTCCAAGTACAAGTGTATTATAGCCATTTAATGAATCCATAACAAGATTTTTACATCATTTTAAGATATTTTCTCTTCAAGATTTTTTCACCACTTAAAGATATTCCATCTCATGATTTTTCTCACTTGGAGATATACCATTTTCAAGATTTTTTCTTCATAAAATTACCTCACCAATACCAAGAGTTTTTACCTAACTCTCAAAGGTTTATAAAAGTGATTTTGTTATTACAATTAACTCTCTGAATAGAATGGATAATGTGAAACAAGATTTGAAAAGAGTTTCAAGATTTATTTAAAGAATCAATGATTATCGTGTTGAGAACAAAAATGATTTCATGTAATAGACACACTCCATGCTATAATGTCTAAATTAAGACATTGTTGATGAAGAGATAATAATTACATTGAGAAACTAGTCACTGAAAAGTTAAGTCAAACCACTTATAACTTTTCTAATATTTGGAGGATCATGACATGTTACTAGACATTGTACTTGATTTTCAAATATAAATCAATCAATTATTGAATTAATAATATATTTATTTATTTAATTTATTTAATCCTAGTTTAGATTGTGATTTATATTTGGCTAACTTATTAAGGGATCTAATAAGTCACACACATAAGAACCATTAGTTATAAATTAAACTATGATGATTAATCAAATGTAATTTGATTATAAATAAGTTTTAGAAATTGAGAACTAGAATGTAATTTATACAGAGAATTACAATTTTAGACCTAGAAAAATCAAGTATAGACTTGATTGAATATAGTTTAAAAAAACTTATAAAATAATATATGTGATATTATTCAGTGAGAAAAATTGATATTTTATTATTTATAAGATTTTCAAGTTTCCCTATAAATAAAATGCTATATCTTTATATATATATATATATATATATATATATATATATATATATAAAAAATAGTATAGAACAAAACACTAAAAAATATAAAACAAAAGAGTTAGCACTTAAAGGCATAACAATCATTCTCTCCTAAAAGAGTTTAAGAGATTTTTCATTGGTGGTTCGTGTGGATTACACCATTAAAGGCAAGACATTTAGACGACTTATGGTTTATAATAACCCAACATTGAAGTAATTATTCAAAGCTAAAAGTAACATTTAATCTTCAGGTAATCTTTGTATAAATCATAAATAACTCTAGATCTGTCTAACATGATCTTGGAACTCCTAAAAAAAATTTACATTTATCATTTTCACTGCACTGCGTGTATATATTTCGGGAAACCCATCACCTTGATGCTCTTATCTTCTTATTGTATGATGATGAAGATTTTTTAGGTTCTCTTTTTAGCTAGAATGTTGTAATGAAGTGAGAGATGAGTTTAAAGCTGAGATATCTAAAGTGAAGAATAAAGTCAAGCTCTAGATTGTGGTACCATGCATTTGTAGATCCGTAAAGCATTGTTGAAAGAACTTTGCACATAACATCACTGTCTTGTGTGACATTTTGTATATGCTCTTAAGGGTCTGTGAGTCCTTTATAATTGTCTAGGCTAGCCTTTACGACGACACAATCCTTAGAAAGTTAAGTGTGGAATATTTTATGATATAATGAGGATTCTCCGACTTTATAGGGGTTGTGTTCTTGCTTACAAATTCATGAAGTCATGAAGCTTGTCTCGCGTACAAGTATTTTTCTTTAGCGACTGGATTGTTTAGAGCATCTTATATAAAAACGATGTGTGTAGGTCTTTTTAAGTATAAAATTTCGAGCGTTACTCATTTACATATCATCTTGCCCTATCTTTTTAAGGAAAGTGTTTTAGGGAAATGGAGTCATCTGTATGCACTCAGTGGTGCATGTAAGGGGGCTAGTTGTTGCATAGATGGAAGAGTGTGCATATATAATTACATCATTGCGATGACATTGTTAAGTATTTGTATTTGGTTAAATAGTTGTTAGAGTACTAGAGGAATTAAGGTTTCTGTGGTAGAGAGATCAATTATTCTTCTTTGTCCAAGAGTTTTATTGACCATATAAATATTTTAGGTGAGGAGTAAAAAGGAATGAACTAACTTTTTTATTTAGTTTCTCACAGACAGCGTCGACAATAAATTCAGGAAAACAATTCATATAAAAATCAAGCTTTCCATGGTTTGTGAAACTGGGCCATAATGTGCGAGTTGGACTTCATGTTTAGCTTGTGTTTGGGCTTGAGTAATCTTGAGAAAATAAGTCTTTAGTGAAACAAGGGACTTTTCAATGCTTAAGTTGATAATAGTAAGGGATAAATAATATAAGAGAAATTATGAGTTTGATAATGTATGATAAGGTCTTATGATGTAGAACAAGTCTTAAATGTAAAATGAGGTTTTGTAATATAAGAGAAAACTAATAGTAAGTTTTGTAGCCTATGAAGTTTGTCTTCTATTTACCTAGTGACTCAAGGTATTTAAAAATCTTAGTTATGTTAGCTTACCTCAAACTTAGAGAGTGTTGTTGCAATTAATTGGTGGAAATCTTGGTGTCCACCATCAGTTGTAATGTTTAACATTTTCACTAGTGAGAAGGTTGATGAACATTAGTGATATGTTGGTTAAAAATAGCCATTAATCAAGAAAGAGGCACTTATCTTGTATAAAAAATGATGTGCTGCCATTGTTGGCTATAAAAGATAAAAGGTGGTGCCTTGCATAAAAGTATGTAATTGATAATAAATAAACTAACAACGTAAAAAAAATATGAAGCTCGTCGAAAGCAAAAAAGAAAAAAAATCTAATAAATCAATGTTGAAAAAAGAAATTGAAAAAAAAAGAGATTAAAATCAACTGATGTTACACCTTTAAAATCCGTGACCCTGGTCATAAGCTTAGAACTAACCCTATAGAAGGCAAACTCTAAAAAATAATGCAGAAAAAATTATAAATCAACAAAATATAAAGGGATGAAATTGCAAAAAAAATAATCTAAAACAAGTGAAATAGCAATAAAAAGAATGTGGACTAAATCTGATGTAAAAATAATTTGAAATCAAATGCTGAGAAATAAAATTAAAAATAAAATTCAATTAGAAAAATAAAAAAATAACAATCAAAAGAATGAAAATCAAATTTAATGTAAAGATTAAAAGAAACCAAATGATGAAGGGCGAAATTGAAGAAAAAAATCAATAAAAAAATTAAAGAAGAAAACAAATAGAAATCAAAAGAATTAAGATCAAATAAGATAAAATAAATAAATAAAAGGATACCTTTATATCTTGGCAAGGACAAGAGAAAGAAAACAGAGAGGAGAAGAAAAAATTCCAGTGGACCCTAACCACCACACATCTGTGTACACACGTGGAACCAATAGAAAGTTCACTGTGAGATGCTTCAAACACCGCCCTGGAGGGCTAGGTTGGGGTTTGGGTGACACTACATTGGATAAACATGCTACTCGAAGAGCATGAGAAGCGCCAACAATTTTTTTATTTTATAATATCCATGATTGTTAAAAGACCAAATCGTCTCCAAGGCAACAAACACCAACATTTAAAAAAATATACATGATTGTTAAACGACCAAATTACCCTTAGCCAATTTGTAATCACTAAAAAACCAGTTTGAAATACAAAGAAGACCCTAGATTTAAGCTTGATTTTTTTTTCTTTTAAGGGTAATATAGGCTTTACACTATGCTTAAAAAAATATAAAAAGACCAAATAGCCCTTTATCAACCTCGTAACAATTTCGCTTGTAAGGTGATACGAACAAAGTTAGGTCCACATTTTGCCTTAAAACACCTACTGGTCAATTTTGTAAGATCAGACATACCTCTCAAACCGTGTATCAGATCGAGCTCAAATATAGAAGGAAATACTAGAAACATGAAATCATATTTTGGGAAAGTTTCAGATCAATTAAAGCACAAGAATATTATTAAGTTAGTCAAAGTTATTGTTAATGTTTTGACAAATTCGTCGACAAAATATTCATTCTTTGCTATTTTCATCCCAATTAGTCTACACCTGTAATAGGTTAATTTTGAACAGGGATGATCAAATGAGGCTTATTGAAGTCATAAAATTATGCATAGGCTTGGGCTATAAGGGTTCTTAAAGTGGCTTGGATTCATTGGAGAATTGAAGTTCATAGTTTGCAAGGATTCCAAGTCCCATATGGACTAGATATGGCCTGCATCTAAGAAGATCTTTATCTTGGGTTTTTTATTTTTTTATTTTTAGGTATTCCTAGCATATTATATTAAGGAGATTAAGAGGAGGCAATATAAGGAAGGAAATTCTAATAATCAAAACAAAGTTTTCTAGTTGAATTTCTACATTAAAAGTTCCAGCCAAAACAAAGTTTTCTAGTTGGAGATTTCGACTACATGGAGGAATTCTAGCATGAAAATTTTATTTTTATTATCCTATTTTATTTATTTGATGTTGAACAATTATTTTTAACTTGGGTTTGTTTTTGCCCATTAGATATTGTTTAGGAGTTTATTTAATTATTGAACTTATGCTAGTTGATTTCTGGTTTGGAGTCATTGGCTTGCAACCTAAAAGGGGCCCTTTAGGGTTATTTAAAGGAGACTATATAATATTTTTAGAACTATAATTTTTAGCAACTTGATAATAAACATGAGTTTCTTCATTTTGATTGTTTGTGCTAAAACATCATCTACCTATTTATCAAAGATTAACTAGTTTCGTGGCTTAATTCGCATACTTAGGTACAAGGTTATCTCTAAGTCCAAATTTATTTCAATATAGGGTTATCTCCGGGCACTACTAAAAAATAGAGCCGTTACAAACTAACTAATTCATTACAAATAAAACTAAAATCCGTTGCTAAAAATTAGCAACAGAAAATATAAAATGCAGATCTATCATTGTTGATTTTTCAGCAACGGATAATCTGTTGCTCACAAATCAGCAATGGATAATTCGTTGCATATATTTGCAATGGATTTTCTGTTGCTAATAAATCACTAACAAAACAATCTGTTGCTGGTTTTGTGGATCAACAATGGATTTTTCGTTGCTGATTAATGAATTATTTACAATCAGCAATGAAAAATCCGTTGTTGATTATATGATTTTTATTAAATTCATTTATAGTTTTAATCCAAATGACTTTTAATTTTTATAATTAATTATTTATGGATATTTTGAAGTTTTAGAATGTATATAAACAACATAAATTAATATTTAAAATTACCGATAAATGGAATAAAAATAAAATTCTTAATATAATTCAAAATTTAGTTAAACTTGCAGTAATGCAAATAAGTCAAAATACAATAAAAAGATACAATCATGATGCTTGTTGTGGAGACGAACCATGATACTGTGGATCGATATAAGAAGAATCACGATATGGTGTTCGAGGTGTAGGTTGATATATTGGTAGAGATGTGGGACCCATAGGTGTCATTATTTAGGGAGCCATATATGGCGGCATTGATGGAGCCATAGGTGCTGGCATACCTTGACCAATATTTGATGTCCCACTATGGTATCCAAGATTGTTCATAAGATATTCTTTCATGGAATCCATATGTTGTTTCATTTAAAAAATAAAATCATCTATTTTTTATCTCTTCTTCTTCTTCTTTTTCTCCTTTTGCAATGCCCGATAAGATGAACCAGGATATGATGACTCCACCAAGTAGGAATGTGATGAAGAACTTGTATTAACTATAGATTTTGGCATACGAGGTGCACCATATACCCTACCCTTTATAAATCATCCTGAAACCACACACCAAGCTGCTCCATCAACTGAAGGATGATTTCCCGAATAGTTCCATACTTTGAAATCATATCCTTCTTATAATTTTCCTCATGAAACCACTCATATCTTGTTGTAAATGTAAATTTGGTTTCTTACAATACAACTGAATATCCAACTTAGCCTTTAAATTATCCTTGCTTCTATTAAGACAATCCATTACCGTATAAAGAATATTGTCAAAGAAATTTTTCTCAATGTGCATGACATCAAGATTACAACGAATCAAATTTGTATGCCATTATAGAAGCTAAAAAAAAATGCTTTACTTCACCCAATTGTGTTTAACACCAAACCCATGAATTTTATCATTATGTGAGGAACTTCCATTATGTCCCTCAGTAAACTTGGACACTTCGTTTAACATTTCCAAACCAAAAGGACAAGGTAAAGGAGGGAGCCTTTTAATTACTCATTTCAAAAACTTATCTGATTGACATCTATATGGGTGATTCATAGGTAGGATTCGTCGATGACAATAAAAAGATAGAGTTTTCCCTCTATTTTTTAATCTAAAGGCCTTGTGATGCTCCATACAATAAGGACAAGATAAATTATCATGAGTACTCCAACTCGATAACATGCCATATGCTGGAAAATCACTAATGGTCCACATCAAAGCTGCCCTTGATTGAAAAATTTTTCTTTCTATATACATCATAGGTTTCAACACCAACAAATAACAAATTATTTAACTCATCAATTAAAGGTCTTAGGAAAACATCAAGTTTTTTCCCCGGAATCTTTGGCCCAGGAATCATCATTATAAAAAACTTGAATGGTCTAGTCATGCACTTCTACAGAGGCAAATTATAAACAGTCATAATTACTGGCAAACAAGAGTATGCATTTGAAGACATGCTAAATGGACAAAACTTACAGGTGCATAACCCTAACCAAATATTTCTCGGATCTGACTTATGAAAATGATGTCATGTCATATCTTTGGCATGATGTGGAGACATGAATAGTCTCTGAAGCCTAGGTGTCAAGGAAAAGTATCAGAGTT
>Ga0325402_1007220_pt1 | contig 10534 bp, 7 predicted proteins | sample PopdelMetagenome_22_FD_207212 | JGI IMG/M metagenome (GOLD analysis project Ga0325402, IMG submission 207212) | Populus deltoides microbial communities from Bellville, Georgia, United States - Xylem-PdKOR-R3 | ecosystem: Host-associated > Plants > Phyllosphere > Stem > Wood/Secondary xylem... | reverse complement strand
CTCGAGATATATATATATATATATATATATATATATATATATATATATATATATAATGGCAGTTGAAGAAGTTGCTACAGCTATTCTTTGCTGCATCGTCACTCCACATCGATCTGCCTACACTGCTGGTCACCACTTTCAAAGTCTCAAACTTTCTTTATCCATAAAATCAAACTACCACTCATCTGCCCATTCTTACTCCACTCTTTCATCATCACCTCTCGCAGAATCAAACTTTTGGGATTCTTTGAAAAATATAATACAGTTTATACATGTGAATTTTATTTTTATATATACATCGTTGAAATAAAACTTATTTATATAAAATACGGAAGGAAAAAAAATAAAGATAAATTAAAACAATCTCCTTGGAAAATCATCAAATTTTAAAAATAATTACTAATTAAAAAACGCTTACTGAAAATTAAAAAAAAAATAGAAGAGAGTGTGCTATTTATAATTTTTTTTTTTTTCAAAATATTTACTTTTTGGACATAAAAAAATGAGAATTATAAAAGAAGATCTTAATTAATTGTTTTTCATAATTATGTCGTGGAGATATGAAAAATAAAAAATAATACATGGGAATTTTGTGTGTTTTACATTTTGGTTCTTTTACTATAGTTTTTTTCTTTCTAATTCAATTAAAAACTTTATCTGGATCATACATAAAAGATAATGAAAAAAAAAAGTGAAGAACAAAAAAAAAGCTGTTTATTTTAGTTATGGAGGTAATTCTTTCATTCTTTGTGCAGTTGTTTGTCAGTTAATGTGGTAAAGATCAGATCTGAGAAGAGAGTGTCTGTCGGTATTTCACGAGGGACCCGAGTTCACATGGGACCCACATTCTTGAAACCGGGAAAAAAAACTCCCTCTCACAGTCTCACACCACAAGCCAAGCATCTGTCTGTCCCTCCCTCAAAAATCTTGCCATGTGATTTTAGCTCCCATCAAGTCTTGCTTGTATTCTAGTAGTGTTTTATATGCAAGAATCCAAACATGAAGCTATGTAACGACAAATTCAACTGTAAAATCAGCCACCCTTAGTTTTAACACCCTTTTTTGACACATTCCTCCCTCGCTCTCCCTCCATCTCTCTCTCTCGCTAAGATTATTTCTAATAATGGATTCAAGAACTTTTCTTGATCATGCTCTCTTTCAACTCACACCCACTAGAACCAGGTACGTTAGTATTCAACACCCAAATGCATAAACACTGCAACTAATGCTCCTCAAATGTTTTTCTGTCTGTGTTTGTTAATGAAGGTTTCTTCTTTTTTTTCTTGTTGCATGAAGGTGTGATCTGGTGATTTATGCTGGTGGTGTGAATGAGAGATTGGCATCTGGGCTTTTAGAACCATTCCTTCAACACTTAAAAACTGCTAAAGATCAGATATCAAAAGGAGGGTATTCCATTTCTCTTCGTCCTCTGTCTCCTAATGCCTTCTGGTTCACTAAAGCCACTCTCCAAAGGTAATTACTTGCACATCAGAATGTTGTTATTTCTTGTTTATTACTACTGCATAATCTGATTTTGTGGCAAATATTTTGTTGCATTGAGGTATGGTCCTAGTAATTGATAAAGTGTTAGTCGCGGAAAAAATTTACTGGCATAAAAATTATGTGGCAAACATCTTCCCCTGTAAATCTTGCTCAATTTGACGAGATTTGGCTGGCAACTTATAGTAGAGTTTGTGAGGGATCTTTTTTTTTATCCTGGTTTTTCTAGTCTTAGAAAAGCTTGATCTTTTAGTTGGTCGGTGGCTGGTAGATTCGAGGTTTGAGATTAGTGTTTGAGTCAAATGTTGTGGTTTATTTCTCATTATTAATCAAGATCACTGTTTTGGAATTTGGAGTGGCTATCATGATTGGATAGGTTGAAAGTTGATAAGTTAGTACAGATCAAAGTTGACATGAAGTATTTCAATCTTGAACTGGATTTTGAAGGCTTACGTGATCCAAACACCTGTGAATTTGGTCATCTTTTTATTTGCCTGAAAAAGGCTATTAGCCATAGTTCACTGCCCCTGAGTTTGGGATCTAAATTATGACAAATTGGTGGCTTTAAAACTGTAATCTCTTAACGATGACCTTATAGCTGGTTACTGTTTGTGCATTTGTCACTTTATGATTTGTTTCTGTCATTGCAGATTTGTGAGGTTTGTCAGCTCACCAGAAGTTCTTGAGAGATTTGTGACAATAGAGACAGAAATAGAGCAGATTGAGAGTTCAGTTCAATCAAATGAGCTATTAAATGGAGATGCAGAAGGTATGCCTGGCGCTATATTTTTTGTTCAATGTAATAGTATGGATTACTTACCTTGCTCATGGTTGAAGCTCAATCTTAGGACTTTTGGTTACATCTCATTTAGCTGTTGATATAAATCTGAATTTGCTTTTTGTTGGTGGTTCATTTGGAAAGTAGGGTTGCACATAACTTGTAATTGTCATGACAAATTCTCTGTGATCATAAGACATCACATTTACTGGACTAACCTGGATTTGAGAAAAATCTTTCAGGTGCTGCTGGGAATTACCAAAAGTCAACTGTCTCATCTAAGGTATGCCACTTAGTTGAAACTCCATGTATAAGACCTTGTTTGTTTGTTTTTTTCCCAAATCCTCAAATCATAATTCTACCTGTATTTGATGCCTTGGTTTTTTAGTCCAAAGGAAATCAAAATGGAAGCAGTGATGGTGTAGAAGAAGAAAATTCCAAGTAATATTTAATTTTACAAAGCACCATATCTGATGATATAATATACTTGATTGAGATGCCATCAAATTATTATGCATTGACTATTCAACCGGTCTTGAACAGGGTTCGTCTTCAACGTGCTTTGGAAACTAGGAAAGTTGTTCTTCACAAAGAGCAAGCAATGGCATATGCCCGTGCCTTGGTCACTGGATTTGAACCAGACTTTATAAATGATCTTATCTGCTTTGCTGATGCTTTTGGAGCTTCACGTTTAAGGTACACAACTTATATAAGACAAAATCAATGGCCATTCAGCATATTTGTTGTCCGTAATGACCTTTTTCTTTCTTTATGGTGTCATCGGGCAACACAGTCGAATGCCCACACACCCATTTGGAACCCCTTCCCAACTAGTTTAACTGGTCATTGACGAATGACATTGTAAATGAATACATTTAATGATCTTTATTTATGGTCACTATGTATTTCAAGAAAACAATCTAGTTTTGTGATGTTTCTCTTATCTTCAAGATTCTGGATGTTATTTTTTTGGCCTGAACAACTTGTGGTTGAATTACCAAAAGTCAACCTCATTATATTCAAAACCTGCTCCCTGCTTTAAATTTTAGTCAAGGTTTAAAACCTATATCTGATTTCACTTAGGGAAGCATGCATAAATTTCATGGAACTATGCAAGAAGAAGAATCAAGATCGGCTTTGGATGGATGAAATAGCAGCAATGCAGGCATCTCAGCTGGAATTGCCTTATCTGGGAACTTCTGGTATTGTACTTTCTGGTGAGGAAAATTACCCTGGTCAAATTGGTGGTCTCTCTGGTGGGAAGCAGAATAGTTCAATGGATGCATCAGACTCGGCTACAAGTCCTGGAAGTTTAGAACAAAACCCAGGTATGGTTTAGTCATTCATGACATGAACCTATGGTGGTTTATATTAATCTCTCTCTGCAAGAGCATTTAGGTGTAAGTGCCATCAAATGTGCCTTGCCATTATTGTTGCCACAATCACATGCAATTTAGGAAGTAAATGGTGATCATTATCCCTGAATTATCTGTGCCCCTTTTATTTCCTGTAGCTGATGAAAATAAGTAGAGAACTAGCAATAGTTTAAGGTCTATTGTACTATTGGCCAATCTTTGAAGTAGCTGAATATCTTTACAGATAGTGGTTTTCCACCATCAGCTCAGATGCAATCAACTGATGGGAAAGCTCATATGCCAATGCCATGGCCAAACCATCATCCTCAGTTCATGCACAATTTTCAAGGTCCTGGATTTCAACAAATGCCCCCGTATCAAGGCTACCTTTTTCCTGGTATGCGGGTTGGGTCTCCATATTTTCCAGGGAACATGCAATGGCCTCCAAATGTTGATGATTCTAGCCTTGGTCGAGACTGGGAACCTGATGATCGTGAAAATCGTAAATCATCCTCCAGGAGCAAGAAGTCTTCTCATCGAAAAGAACGGCAAGCTTCTAGTCAAGATCAATCCACTGAGCCCAGTGATTCCAGCTCAGAGACTGAATCAGATGAACATCTGCAAAGTGACAAAAAGAGGTCTTTGGTGGATAAGATGCACAGGAAAAGGCATGGGAAGAAGTCCTCAAGAAAGGTTGTCATTCGCAACATCAATTACATTACTTCAATGAAGGATGGAGAAAAGGGCAGCATATCTGACTGCACATCTGATGAGGATGAATTTATTGATGGAGAATCTCTCAAGCAGCAAGTACAGGAAGCTGTTGGTTCATTGGAGAGACGGCATAAATCAAGCTCTCGGCAACACAAGAAATCACAGCACAGCACTATAGATGGTTCAAATGATGCTATTGATCAGGAAGGCAAGAATATAATGGCAAAAAATCTTGATGGAGAAAAAGGAAAGGACCACTGGGGTGCCTTTCAGAGCCTTCTCATGCAAGAAAGAGAGCCGAACTCTTTTGGAATTGAACCTGATCCTCCACAGATTCAGAGAGATGACATTACAGCTAAGAGCTATGAGGAGGGAAGGTCATTGGAGTTTAACCTGGGATCTGAGGGAATAAGGAAGCAGCGAGCATTATCAGATGATTCATTCATCGCAACAAAGAGGGATTCTGGTAATAAAGGTGAATCTCGTATTAAAAACTTTGAAGCTGGTGCAAATGCCCACCCAATGATAAAGAAAAGGGATAGCACATATGAGGAGTTGTTATTTTCTCAAAGAGCTGGAGAATCGGGGAACTATCCTATCATTGCTGATTACTCCACTGAATCTCCAATACCCAAAAGTCAAAAAGAAGGGGATTGGTTTATTAGCAGCCAACTGGACAGGTCAGTAAACATGGATGATCACATGGACCGTAAAGCATTCAGTTGTGATTATGATTCATCAGTAACTGGTGAGCATTTCCAAACTGAGAAAAATAAGAAAGATGTATTAGTGGATGACTCATTCATGATCCAAGCTCGACTGTTAGTAGATGATCAGTCTGATTCACTATTACGGACAGACATAAGCATTGCTCCAGATGTAGTTGAAGCTACTCAATATGAGAATGGAAGAACAGAGATTTCGCTTGATAAATCTAAGGTATTTGATGTCCATGAACCAGATGACCTTTACATGGTGCTTGGGCGGGATTCAGCTGCTGAGCATGCTCTATCATCTTGGACTCCAGAAATGGATTATGAAACAAATGCTGTTCAAAATAAGCTTCCTTCTAACAGTATGGACACCAATGGCAAAAAAAGTGGAAATCCTGGTAAAAAAGTTGCTGGTAAAGAAGCCAGGTCAAAAGTTCCTATTGGATCTCTTGGTAGGAGCAAATCTGACATCATGTCAAGGACGAAGAAACCAACTTCAGCAAGCAGAACCCCACTTCTGAAGAACAAATCTGAGAAGGTATTGAACAAAGATTTAAGCTAGCATTAAAGCATTTCTCTTTTGTTTCATTCCCTTAATGGAAACTGGAGCAAGAGAAATCATACCAGAGTTTCATTGTATCTGAAATTGTTAGATGCTGTCGGTTAAACAAAATTTCCTGACTTGATTGTTCACTTTACCATTACTTAACCTCCCTTTTTTGGTTGACACTTAATTTTACCACTTGAAAACAGGAAGAAGAAAACAGGAAGAGAATGGAGGAGTTATCAATTGAACGTCAGAAGAGAATTGCAGAAAGGAGTGCTGGTGGCAGTGGTCCAGCGACATCTAAGAGAATCCCTGCAGGGAAAGTACCTACTGCAATTTCTATAAAGAATGAGAAGTCTAAAACCCAATCTCCAAGCCAAGATACGAAGAAACCAGTCTTTAGGAGTTCCACTATTGATCGCCTTGCTACTGCTCGGGCAACCCCAAAGTTGCCATCAACTGAATCAAAAGCTGCCCAACCCAAAAAGGCAACCTTGAAGGCAAATGTTTTATCACAGAAGGCTGCTGGTGCTGGAAATACTAGTCCAAACACGGTCAAGTCTGACATCAACCAAAAGAAGGATGGAACTATAGCTACAGCAGAGAAGCCTGTGGATTTAATACCGACACAAGCATCTCAATCTGCAGAAGGAATTAATGATTTCAAAGATATCAAGGAGTTGCAGAGTGTTTCTTCCGCAAAAAATAAGGCAGGAAATATGATTTCAGGAGATAGCTTAGATGATAGAGGCTGCAATGGTGATTCTCTCCACAAAGACTCATCTGCAGGTAGCGAGGGGTTCTCTAAAGTAGCTCCAGCTGCTTGTGAATACATAGAAACACCAGTTCATGGTGAGTACACATCTGAAACAACAATACATCATGTGCCAGAGTCACCAAATAAGGCTCTGAACCTATGCGCTGTCAATATCAGAGCAAATGGTGGATTCAGTGAAATTTTGGAGTTACCTGAAAAATCTGAAATAGAAATATCGACCCCACCACCTGATGAAATAAACCCAGAACCAATCCACTCCAGGAAGAAATGGAACAGTGATGAGAACTCTCCTAAAGCTGCAAAAGGTTTTAGAAAGCTTCTTTTGTTTGGAAGGAAAGGCCGAGCCACTGCTGCAAACTGATCCCACAGGACAAGTGGTTGGACTTGTGAACAAGTGTTGGATAATGCAGCATATCTATTGAGTTAAACCACGTACCCTCCCCACCAACAGCTACCCCCCTCCCAAAAACAACAGAAGCGAGACTAGGAATTAGCTCTCGTACATAATAAGGCCTTTGGTGTTGCTGCCATACGAGTATATTTTGTAATTTATCAGGTTTGAGAATTGCTAGGTTGAGGGTGTAAAGAGTTATTCTTTTATTTGGTGTGTGTTTTGCGTCTGTATTTCATACAGAAAATAGTTTTTCAAACTCTTGTAATATTCATTCAAATTTCTGCTTGTATGTAAAACCCAGAACTCCTTGGTGCTGCTTGAGTATTTGTTGCAAAGCCTTCATTTTTTTTTTTTTTCTCGAGGACTAGTTACTTTCCATGAGGCATTGTTCTTTACCTTGGTAGTTATTAATCTTGAACAACTAGTCTGGAGATTTGTAAGCACAGATTAATTAAGCAAGTTTGTTTGTTGATGGCCACTCAAAGCATGAATGCCATACTTTGCTTTACAGGGGACCGGCGGTTGATTTAGCCGTCGAGACATTATGAAATTTGTTGAGACTTGAGAGCAATGCCACCCCAAGTCCCGATCTATTTGTAAGAACAAAAAAAATAACAATAATAATAATAATAACAATTTGGGGTAGGCTTTCCTTTACGGAAGCATCAGATTCAGATCTCTTCTAATTTCTCGCCAATTCATTGCTTCACCGACAATCAGTCGCATCAAGCTGGGTCCATTCTAACTAATTTCTACTTTTATACTCTTCAAAAAATATTTATCCATAAAATTCTCATATTTAACTCTCCTTTAAAAATATTTAAACTATTTCGATATTTTGATATGAAATTTTATTTTAGCTTTACGTGTACATGAATCTCAAATAGATTTTATATAGAAGATACTATATTTAATGCTTACAAAGTTACAATTATGTATTTGTGTGTGTATATATATAAAGGAAATTTTTATGATGATTTTAGTAATTTTTTTATTTATTAACATAGGTGTGCGGGTCAATTTGCATGCACCTCGACTAATTTCACATATCTTAAAGTTAACGACCATATAAGTTTCTAATGACCATCATATTAACAATCACATGACTCAAACTTGAAATTAAAGAATATTTTTTTAATTTTTTGATATATCGAAAGTTGTTTGAGATCGTAATAAAGATTGTTTTTTTAGAAATATATTAAAATATTATATTTTTAAGATATATTTTTAATGTTAGGATATTAAAATAATTTAAAATTAATAAAATAATAATAATTTAAAATTTTAAAAAACACGATTATATCGCGCTCCCGAAAATCGCTTAAGTTGCCAAATACTTTATTACAATGTACCAAAAACAGAAATTCTTTATCAACATGCAATTCCCAAAACACCCTTGCATCGAACTTTACGATTGGCAGGTGACATACCCCTTTTCAATGAACTGAATTGGGTATACTGTCTATTTCTTTATAGGTTTTTTATTTTTTTATTTTTTTTGTAATGGCTCTAGTTTCCCTGTTCCTTCTATGCTTGCATAGGTGGTCTTTTTGCATATTTAGAGAAAGAGGGACAGAGGGAGGCAGGGAAGAAGCTAGAGAGAAATAAAGAGAAAGCAGCAAGATCTGTGAAGAGGGTAGTAAAGTTGCTTTGCAATGGCTTCGAAACTACTGTTGATTACTGTATTTATCTTCGATCTCATAGCATTTGGCTTGGCTGTTGCAGCTGAGCAGAGAAGAAGCACTGTAAGTATATGTTTATAGTCCCTTCTTTAACTTCCTTGGTTATGTGTACCAAGTTTGGGCAATCTTTTTTTTTTTCGTGGTTTCTGGTTTTCTTGAAGATATAAATGTGAGGTTTTGGGGTTTTGCTAGAGGGGTCTGTTGGTTTTCAAGAAAAATGAAATAATAAGAGAGAGAGAAGTACTAAATCTGAAGAATTGTGAAGAAAATGAAGAAATACTGAATCTTGATTGACTATGAACCAACTGACATGAATTTTCAGTTTCTTATCTGAAAATGTTTAATACGTTTAATTGAGCAAGAATAAGTTCTGTTATTTTTGTTACTTAAGCTGTGCATTTTGTTAATGGTATGGCTGTGAGCGACACCATATCCTTTTTTGTTTCTTTTCTCTCGGATTTTCTTGGAAATCATATGGCTAGGGGTATTGGTAGTGTTTTTGGGATTCATACTAGCAGATCTAGATGCAATAATATTTTTGACTTGATGAAGCAAAATCTTCAATGTTGAATTGGTATTGAAAGTATATTAGCAATCAAATTACCAGATCTGTTTATATGAATAGTGTTTTGGACTTTTTAGTAATGCAAACAGCAAATCACTTCCTTTCTCACCACATATGTCCATGACACTACTAGAAATAAACTGAAGCTTGAATGAGATGGGAAGGAAAAAGAAAATTTTCCAGGCAGATTTTGTTTGCAAAATTTATTTATAACCTGGAGCATATTTAGAACCTTTTCTCAAAGTGTCTGTGGGATAATATTCTGGTATCTATTTCACCCTGTTATTGATCGACACTTACCGGCTACCAATTTCACAAGGAGAGAGAAGGATCTAGATTGATTCTTACATTTCACCCAGTACACATAACTTCCCTGGCCATCACATAGTTTAATTGCTAATAGCTGTACCTGTCTAAGTTGAGGAGAGGTGGGTTTTCCTTTTCTGGGGCCCTTGATGATGTAAATCTAGTTCCAAAAATCAAGTTTCTTCACTTTCTTTACCTTTGCCAACCTTTTGCCAGCAGTTAGATTAAACAATGAGTCATTATTTGCCAGCAGTTAGATTAAACAATGAGTCATTATAGGCAACCTGGAGATTGAACATTAAAAAATTATATCTTGAAAGTCAATATGTAGCTCTTGAATAGATTTTAATACTGCTTGGTGGTGCGATCTATATGAGAACTACTCAAAATGCTCCCCAAGATTGTAACATGTCTGGTAGACCTCTCAAAATGCTCCCCAAGATTGTAACATGTCTGGTAGACCTCTTATTATAGCAATCACCTATTGGCAGCTGAGTGGTTGATTTGTAGTGACGCAACAAATTTACATTATCTTGTTTTGCAGGCCACTGTCCGACCAGATTCTGAAAAAGAGTACAGTTACTGCATCTATGATTCAGACATTGCATCTGGCTATGGTGTTGGCGCATTTTTGTTCCTATTGGCTAGCCAAGTCCTTATTATGTTTGCCAGTAAATGTTTCTGCTGTGGCAAGCCTTTGAGTCCTGGAGGTTCAAGGGCTTGTGCAGTTATCCTGTTTATAGTCTGCTGGTAGGTGATGCTAATCCAATGCTGAACTATGAAAAGTATCCATTATTGAACATAGATGCTGCTAACCTTTATCCATAACCATGTTTTTGTGAGCAAGCTAAAATTAGGAGGTCTATTTCTTTCAATGTATCTTATAGAACCCATGTTATATTTTTCTGAACTTTCCAATTGTCCTCTCCAGGGTGTTTTTCTTCATTGCTGAGATATGCTTGTTTGCGGGTTCAATAAGGAATGCCTACCACACCAAGTACAAGAATTTTTTCGGTGAAAACCTGGATTGCCCATCATTGAGGAAAGGAGTTTTTGCAGCAGGAGCTGCTTTTACTTTGTTCACTGCCATAGTTTCCGAGTTCTACTATGTTTGCTATTCCAGGGCCAGTGACAGCTTCCATCCATACAGTGGAGACGTTGGTGTGGGTATGGGAACCTACAAGTGAGCTGGGTAAATCTGA
>Ga0325402_1007215_pt1 | contig 10537 bp, 3 predicted proteins | sample PopdelMetagenome_22_FD_207212 | JGI IMG/M metagenome (GOLD analysis project Ga0325402, IMG submission 207212) | Populus deltoides microbial communities from Bellville, Georgia, United States - Xylem-PdKOR-R3 | ecosystem: Host-associated > Plants > Phyllosphere > Stem > Wood/Secondary xylem... | reverse complement strand
TCAATCTCTTCAACAGTGAAGCTAGCTATCCAATCTTCGAGCGCTTCAAGGGAAAGAGCATCTCCTTGTTGTGCCATCACTTCATTGTTTTGTTCTTGCGCAGAAGCTGAAATTGCATTAGTGACCTCGTTGTTGCTTGAGCCTGCTACAGTCTTAAGTTTTTTTTTTTCTGGAGGGCCATCAATTGCTGCACGGGCTGCATCTTGAACTTCTTCTGGAACATGTTTACAAATCTTAACACCACGGCCTGTCACTTTAGTATGAACACCATAAGGTATGGATTATAAGAACCAAGAAAGATATTGATTTATTTATAGAAACTACTGATGATCCTAACTCCAAAGTTTGATTTATTTATTTATACATTGTTGTGGCTGAGCATGAAGCTGAAAATGTTGACTCATCCGTTGTCTTAGCTGCGGAGAGCGCACCTGCAGAATACCCTTGTCAGGTTAGTGAGCAGGTATTACTGAAGCCACTTGGACTAGCAGAAGAAGCATTTGATAAACAGAGGAATCAATAAGAAAGGAAGTCTTAAGGTTGGGATGATGATAGCAAAATCATTAGGTTGGTCAAATCTATACACACACATTAATAATTAAATGGTTATGGTTGAGGCTAATAATTCATTAAAATTAAATTAAAGGCAGACAAAGAGATTCAGAGAAAGAAATACAAACCAATATTATATTCTCCTACCACAACTCGACGAAGGGATTAAGGACATCCTTGGCATTAGGATTCTTCCAGCAATTAACTTCTCTTCTAGTACAGAGAATATCCCACCACAACTCGACTTGCAGGCCAGGGAGTTGAGCCAATATCCCACCAAAAAACTCCTTTTCATCATTCTGAGAAACCTCAGGTTGGATAGAGATTCCATGCCTTGAGGCATCTTTTCAAGTGCACAAGTATGAGACAAATCTAACCTTTTCAATGCCCTGAGCTTTTTTAATGATGGTAAATGCCTCAAGTTCTAACTTCATGTGAGCAACAGTGCAGTGAGACTCACCAAACCAGAGAAAGAATCAATAAGGTGAATGCCTTGAGAGTTCTCTTGCATCATGTGGCCCTCGTCAATTGTTGTTTGCCTGCTCCTCATCCCTTCCATTATTCCCTCCTTCCTTTCAATCACTTGATATTGTTACGGTTAGTGCAGGTTCAATGATTAGCTGGCAGATGCATGGACATGTTTTAGGAAGTTGTTAGAGTCAGTTAGAGTTAGTTAACAATAGAATTAATCGTCTAATGCTTGTTGGGGTTGCTTGCAGGATTACGTAGAGGGTACGCAAGAAATAACAGAATCGTTTCTTCTCTCAACTCTCTGTTTCCTTCTTCTCCTCCCCTGTTATCCTTCTCTTCTGCCATGGCGGTCGCTAGCTTGGTCTTTAAAATAACCATTTTTGTTTTTAAACCCTCGAAAGACTGTCTGAGTGATGTATTACTCTCTTCTGCAAGGTGAACCCGCTCTAGGGCAGAGCTCAATTTGGAAGCTTGATGGATTCTATCTTCCTTTTCTCTCTAAAATATCATTCTATAATTTCTCTATCCAACTTTAGCGAGTCGCAGGACCAAACCACCACTGCCTTAAAGTTTCTACGCTATTGATGGATAAGGATTTATTCATGCCAAGCCCAAAACATCACCGGTCCAGGCTTGGCCTGGGTACAAGACTGGCACCGAAAAAGGAGGCGCTCCTGGGCACAAAAAGGCATCGGGCTCGAATTTGGGCTCAAAAAAGGCACTAGGCCCGTGGCCTGGTGCCTTGGGTCCAAGCACCTGTGTTCACCCATCTAGCATTGGGCTTTTGGTCTAGACTCACACATGAATCCATTCCTCACTTCTAACAGGCTTAGATCACTTCCTTAAACCTAATATTCTCTGAGTTTATTTAAAGCCCTTTTTATAAAAGTATTATTGCGCAATTTTTCTCTCTAAAAATAATTATCAAAAAAGATTTTTTTATAAATAATTGGCTTCCATGTTAAGCAACCCGCCATTTTAATCTTTTACCATACCTTAAAATGAATTAATTAAATTAATGATTAGACAACAATCCACCCATAAAAAACCCTATTTATAATTACTAGAATTTTTAAACCTCATAAAAAAATACCTCTCTGAAGCTCAAAGTCTTCACCAGTGAAGCTGGTCAGCCAATGTTCAGGCTCACCAACGAAAATAGCATCTCCTTCTTGTGCCATCACTTCATCGATCATTCATCATTGTTTTGATCTTGGGCAGAAACTAAAATTGTATTGGTGACATCAAGGTTGTCGATTTCAATTTAGTAGATGTTTTGTTTTTTTAATTGAAATGAAATGTTTCAATTGTTTCAGCATACCGTTTCGAGATTGTATTGTTCACACACACACATATATATATATATATATATATATATATATATATATTCAACAAACATAATTCAAATTTAAGATAAATTAATTATAAATTATGCAATACAAACACAATACCAAGTAAATATAATTTTTAATTTTAAAATATTTTTAAATAGTCAAGATTAAATAGATCTTTAACTTAAAGTAATTCAACTTAAATAAAATATCAAAATATTATGAAAGTAAAATGTTTTAACACAAATATTTAAAATATAAAGTTAGGTCAATATTGTCAAGGCTAATGGAATCTAAAGCATCTTTTATTTTGCTCAAATTCCTACAAAGTATAAACATGAAAAAAAATAACATGAATATAAACCATATATATTAGTGATAAATCTAATTTTAAAAAATCAATATCATTATTAATGAAAATAGGAATAATAATTTTCAATATTATTATTAATATCATTGTTATTGAAAATAGTAATGAAAAAGAGTTTTTTATACATGGGTGGTTTAATTAATTAATTAAATTAAACAAGGTTGAATTTGATTTAATGGCTTTTCAAAAGCGGAACGGAACATGTGGAATGAAACCGGAACATTCCGGCTGAAATTTTACCGAAAAATCCGGAACGGACCGAGATTTAAAATGAGATAAAAATTATTCTGTTTTATTCTGTTTTTTTGAATTGATATGGAATATTTCAGTCATTCCAGGCAAAACAAAACAGAATTGACAACCTTAAATGACATCGATATTGCCTGAGCCTGCTACAGTTTTAAGTTTTCTATCTGGAGTGTCATCCATTGCAGCACGCACTACAGTTTGAACTTCTTCAGAACTTCCTCACATATTTTAACACCACGCCCTTTCACTCCTGACAAATGCCATTTGATCCTATAAATGGAAGTATTCTCGGAAAATAAATGCCCCGAAAATTTACACTTCATGCCACCATTAGTCATATCTTCAACATTATTCCAAAATAGATCGTTTGATCGAACCATTTGTTCCTATAGAAAAAAAAAAGTCACAGTATTAAATAAGAATTAATGGAAGTTCAATTAATTGGAAAAAGAAAAGTTAAAACAGGAAATAATTATAAAAAGCTCAAGGTTAAGGGTCAATATAGTCGAACTCCATAAGACATGGATTATAAAAACTGAGAAAGATCAATTGATTTTTTTTGGAAACTATTGATGATACTGTAGAAACACAAATTTTCTACCAATCAAATTTCGCCATGTGTTATTTTATTCTTTAAAAGAAAGGATAAAATAAAATTGAAATAAATAACATGGAAAATAAATGAGCCTTCATATATTTCTTGGCCAATAAAAAGTTGACACTTGGTATGAGATATTCAAGATATCTTGTCATAAATACAAGATCCCATCAGATATCTTGTCATAAATGCAAGATCCCGTCAATAAATATCAACCAATAAAATTATGCCATATGGCATTGAAAAAGGACCTGGGAGCCCTTACAGATTTCTATAAATAGAGGGCCTCAACCTAAAGGAAGGGGGATTCGGGGAGATACAAATTTCCTTCAAGACAAGCTCTGCAAGCAAGGAAGCTCTCGCTCTCTCTCTCTTCAAGCAAGGAAGCTCTCTCAAAGAGTTCTCAAGCCTCCTTCATCTACGCTTGAAGTCTACAGAGAACGAAGCTCTGTTGGATCAAGCCTAAACGCCCCATAAGAGTTCTTCAACAACACTTTGAAGACAAATCAAAGATACTCTTCAAAGCATCAAATCACCAGGAGGATTCGGGGAGATACAAATTTTCTTCAAGACAAGTTCTTCAAGCAAGGAAGCTCTCTCAAAGAGTTCTCAAGCCTCCTTCATCTACGCTTGAAGTCTACAAAGAACGAAGCTCTGTTGGATCAAGCCTAAACGCCCCATAAGAGTTCTTCAACAACACTTTGAAGACAAATCAAAGGTACTCTTCAAAGCATCAAATCACCAGGGGGATTCGAGGGGATACAAATTTTCTTCAAGACTCTCTTTCTCTCTCTTCAAGCAAGGAAGCTCTCTCTCAAAGAGTTCTCAAGCCTCCTTCATCTACGCTTGAAGTTTAACAAGAACGAAGCTCTGTTGGATCAAGCCAAAACGCCCCATAAGAGTTCTTCAACAACATTTTGAAGACAAATCAAGGTACTCTTCAAAGCATCAAATCACAACATCTCGCTTCGCAATACACGCCCAAATTCGTGTTCTTGCAAAGCACAAATCTTAGCTTGATTACTCAAATAAATCAAGTCACCATACATCAAATCCAAGGGAAGAATCAGAGGATTGCCATATTCTTTTGAAAGAATATATTATATAGAGATTGTATCCATTCATATATTTAATAAAATCATATATTTGTACACGCGTGCTTGTTTAATTTCAGGTGCACAAAATTGTGTCTACAAATTTCTGGCGACTCCACTGGGGAATATCTCTACCTCTCATCTTTTCCCTTCAAGAAAGAATTTTCAACAAACTCTCAATGGCAACTAGGAGGAACATGATCACCATTGTCGCTTCGAAAAGCAACAAGGCCACTGATTCAAGTCACCAACATACTATTGAAGATTCTTCAACCTCGCCATTGAAAACAAAATCCATCGTCGAGTTGTATGAACAAACTAAGCCGACTCTCAAATTGACATCAACTTCGAATGCAAGAGGGGCACAGGATCTCGCCTCAAAGATGAAGCCACAAGCAACTCCACTACAAGAGTCAAGTGGGGCGCGCGAAATTCTCTTCAGCACTCAAGGCGACTTTGACAATTCACTTATGGAAATTTCTCCGTCTCAATCACCAAGTAAGGCTTCGGGTTTTGGCACCATGTCAGTGATGATGACCGAGACAACATCTTTAGAGGATCAAGTGGCTAACTTGACAAAACTCGTCGAGGGGTTTTCGACTTCACTCAAGGCAAAAGACCACGAGATAGCAAAGTTGATGAACAAACTTGAGAGCTTGAACGAAGGAGGCCAAACCTCGACTACCAAGGCTTTTCAAGCAGATCAACTAGATGTCATTGAAGAGTCTGCAATCGGAGCTGTGAAGAATGTACGCGGTATTACTGATGGCATCTTCACCACAAATCAACTGAAAGAACTCATCAAGGAAGCCATCACAGACCAGGTGGAAAGCTCAATTCAACCCTCGTATTCGTATGCAAAGCCGTACACCCAAAGAATCGACCTGTTAAAGATGCCTCTAAGTTACCAACCACCAAAGTTTCAACAATTCGATGGCAAGGGAAATCCTCGGCAACACGTAGCTCACTTTGTGGAGACTTGCAACAATGCCGGGACTAATGGCGATCTCATGGTAAAACAGTTTGTTCGTTCCTTGAAAGGTAATGCCTTTGACTGGTACACTGACTTGGAGTCTGGCTCGATTGATACTTGGGAGCAGTTGGAACGCGAGTTTCTTAACCGCTTTTACAGCACTCGTCGTGTGGTTAGCATGATTGAACTCACTAATGCACGTCAATGGAAGGAAGAGCCTGTCATCGACTACATTCATCGGTGGAGAAACCTTAGCCTCAACTGTAGAGATCGGCTCACCGAAACTTCTGCGCTAGACATGTGTATTCAAGGGATGCATTGGGGACTACGCTACATTCTACAAGGCATCAAACCAAAGTCTTTTGAAGAATTGGCTACTCGTGCACATGATATGGAACTTAGCATTGCGGCGGCTGAAAGTTCATTATTACCTATGCAAGAGCCTAAAAGAAATAAGCCTGATGGTCGTAGATTCGGAAAGAGCACTCTAAAGGTCGAGGGAAAGCAATCTTTAGTAGTTAACTCGGCTGCTGTAAGGGTACCAACTGGAGTTAAGAGGAATGATCATGCAACGCCGACTACTTTTCAAAAGGGAGAAAGAAAGAAACCATCCTTGAAAGAGCGACAAGAAAAAGTGTATCCATTCCCCGACTCAGACATATCTAGGATGCTGGATGATCTGCTTGAGGCAAATATCATTGAGTTACCAGAGGTGAAACGCCCTGAAGAAGCAAACCAAGTAGATAATCCGAATTATTGCAAATATCATCGCTTAATCAGTCATCCTGTAGAGAAATGTTTTGTGTTGAAAGACAAGATTATGAGGCTACACGAGAATGGAGATATCATTTTTGATGATGAAATAGCAGCCTCTAATATCACAACCACGGTCAATTTAGGACCACGTCAATCACTCCCTACAATAAGTTTCGGCTCCTTTGAACCTATAAGACTTGATGCCATTTTCCCGATGAGCTTCGCTGCATCCTCAAGTCTAACTCCATGCATGACCCTCGCACCTCAAATTGACAACTTGAAGCCTGATTCGTCTGAAAATTATGATGATGAAGGATGGACTCTAGTCACGCGTAAAAGAGGAAGGAGGAAGCACATGCAGATGACAAAGCCAACTAGAATGAGAATCTCAACGGTGAGGAAGCTAATTGATGAGCCGATACGCCGAAAGACTAAACGAAAGTCCATGCCAGCCAGAAAGGAGGGTTTTTCAGCTCAAAGTCTAAGAAAGCCCATTACACTGAATGAGTACATGCCAATAGAGATGAGAAGGATTGAAAATGTACTTGTTACTTGCTATCATGTTGATGAAGAGAAAACTCCTATTGAACTTGTCATGAAGGAAGGTTATGATGACTCTTCAAATTTATATCACGGTGTATGCACAACAGAGATATCCTTCAATGATGAAGACTTGTTGCTTGGATCAAAACTCCATAACCGACCGCTTTTCATTAAAGGATATGTTGATCAAAAGATGGTGAATCGTATCTTGGTGGATGATGGCTCAGCGGTCAATATACTACCTCTTAAGACTATGAAAGAACTAGGGATTCCTATGGATGAACTTTTCCCAAGTCATTTGATGATTCAAGGTTTTAATCAAGGAGGGCAAAACGCCATTGGAAAGATAAGACTTGCAATGCACATGGAAGATATGGAATCCAATGCACTTTTCCATGTCATAGATGCCAAAACTACCTACAATATGTTGCTTGGGCGACCATGGATGCATGAAAATGGTATCATCTCCTCAACACTCCACCAATGTTTTAAGTATTGCCGAGATGGACAAATAAGAAAGATAGTGGCGGACACCGACCCCTTCACCATAACTGAAGCTCACTTTGCAGACGCAAAATTCTATTTCAAGTCAAATGTGATGGAAGAGCTACGATCCCCACCTGACCATCTAGGAGAGGGAAGAATTGACTCTAAAAGCTCAAAAGGACATAAGTCATCTGCAAATGAAAGGGTGTCTCAGCCAACGAGGAATAAAGGAAAAGAAAAGGTGGTAGAAAACTTTGTTGTCAATAAGCTACCACGTAAAGCCACAGTACTCCGATATATCCCAGTATCAGCAAGAAAAGAGGGTCAATCTTCTTTTGCCAAGGATGAAGAGAAGATCAATAAGGGGCTTGAAAACTTGACCTTGCCAGCTACTAATCTCGCCTTGAACAAGGTCTCAAAACCTTTATTAAAAGGGTTTGTTCATCAAACCGAGTCGATGGTGATAAATCCTAGAAGACTCCCAGATAAACGGGCGAATGGCTTTGATCCCAATGCTTATAAGCTTTTAGCCAGGGCTGGTTATAGTCATGAGGACATCAATGAGTTAGCAAAGGATGGTGATACTCCTCAACTTGAAGGTAAACAAGTTTCTGCAAGGACTAGAAAGGCATGGAGAGAGAAGAAAACTTCTGGCAAAACTGTAAGGGCTGGTCTTGGATACGAGTCTTCCACACCGCTGCATTTTCAGATCAATAAAGAAGCCTTGCAATACATAAGTGCGGAAGAAGTGAAGGACAAACAACAAAGTCAGTCGGCACCTCTTAGAGCTTCAGTCTGGGATCGTCTTGGTAGAACTACAAGTCGTGCTCCTGTTTTTGCCAGGATTGGAACCCAAAATAATGGAAAGGCGCTAAAACACACATCAGTCTTTGCAAGACTTGGACAATCCATATCAAAAGATGGCAAGCATACATTCGATCATCAATCAAGTTTGATGAGTGATTCAAAGGTTCTTCGTAGCAAAATACCTTCACGCATGAAGAGACAATGTGAATGGGTGGTGAGTGCTGAGGAGACATTGAAAGGAAAAACACGCACAATAGTGATAACAAACCCCTCTAATAAAGAAAAGGAAGATGAAATAATGTGTCTCACTTCAAATCACATCACTATTGAAGAAGATGATAATGATAAGTTTGTCGTCGAAGAAGATGTTGAGGAAGCTCCGCCTTCCCTTGAATCAGAAAATAAGCCTACAATGGATGAACTTAAAGAGGTTAACTTGGGAACTGTTGAAAACCCACGACCAACCTTCATCAATGCAAACTTATCACCTAAAGAGGAAGCAAATTACATGGAACTTTTGATGGAGTATCGAGATGTCTTTGCTTGGTCCTATGATGAAATGCCAGGTTTAGACCCAAGGGTTGATGTCCACCAACTAGCAGTAAAACATGAGGCTAGACCTGTAAAACAAACTCAGTGTCGCTTTCGTCCTGAACTCATATCACAGATTGAGGTTGAAGTCAATAAACTTATCCAAACAGGTTTCATTCATAAGGTCAAGTATCCTACATGGATTTCAAATATTGTGCCAGTAAAAAAGAAGAATGGCCAAATACGTGTTTGCGTGGATTTTCGAGACCTTAACAATGCTTGTCCCAAAGATGATTTTCCACTTCCAATTACCGAGATCATAGTCGACGCTACCACAGGTCATAGGAGATTAACCTTCACGGATGGTTCATCTGGCTATAATCAAATTCGAATGGCACCCGCAGATGAGGAGAAGACGGCTTTCCGAACTCTGAAAAGGATATATTGCTATAAAGTTATGCCTTTTGGCTTAAAGAATGCAGGTGCCACTTATCAAAGGGCGATGCAGAAGATTTTTGATGATATGCTTCACCAACATGTTGATGCTATGTTGACGACCTCGTGGTGAAATCAAAAGAAAAAGAAAATCATTTGCAAGATCTTCGTCTGGTATTTGAACGATTACGTCGATTCCAGCTAAAAATGAACCCACTAAAATATGCATTTGGTGTGTCATCAGGCAAATTCCTAGGGTTTATAGTTCGACATCGAGGGATTGAGATTGGCCAGTCTAAGATTGAAGCCATTCTAAAAATGCCGGAGCCAAGAAACATCCATGAGTTGAAGAGTCTCCAAGGAAAGTTGGCCTATATACGGAGATTTATTTCTAATTTAGCGGGTCGATGTCAACCATTCACCCACTTAATGAAGAAGAATACGTCATTCTATTGGGATGAAGCTTGTACTAATGCCTTCAACAAGATAAAAAAATACTTGTTGAATCTGCCTGTCCTTCAAGCACTGGTACTGGGACGCCCACTTATCCTCTATATTGCAGCACAAATACGTTCCTTGGGGGTGTTGTTGGTGCAACAAAATGATGAAGGCAAGGAAAGCGCTCTCTACTACCTTAGTAGGACATTAAATGGGGCTGAACTGAATTATTCTCCAATAAAGAAGACATGTCTAGCATTAATGTTTTCAATAAAGAAGCTAAGGCATTACCTCCAAGCGCATTCAGTAAGACTAATCTCCCGAGCTGACCCTCTCAAGTACATCATCTCAAGACCAGTACTATCAGGAAGATTGGCAAAATGGGCTTTATTGCTTCAAGAATTTGAAATTGTCTACGTCTCACAAAAGGCTATCAAGGGGCAAGCACTAGCTGATTTTCTCGCTGATCATCCTATTCCCGATGAATGGAAGTTCTCTGAAGACCTGCCTGATGAGGATGTTTTGTTTATTGAAATGTCAGAACCATGGAAAATGTTCTTTGATGGCGTAGCACGACAAGATGGAGCCGGGGCTGGGTTATATTCATCACACTAGAAGGAGAGGTCTTGCCTTTCTCCTTTTCACTTACCAAATGTTGTTCTAATAACATGGCCGAATATCAAGCCTTGATTCTTGGGTTGGAAATGGCAGTGAATATAAAGATGTCTCGCCTTAAAGTTTCTGGGGATTCTCAATTAGTCATCAGACAACTCCTGTCACTATATGAAGTCAAGAAGCCGGAATTCATCCCATATCACAAGTATGCACTTAAATTGATAACATCACTTGATTGCGTTACTTTAGAACATGTGCCACGAAAAGAGAATAAGCAAGCCGATGCCT
>Ga0325402_1007212_pt1 | contig 10538 bp, 4 predicted proteins | sample PopdelMetagenome_22_FD_207212 | JGI IMG/M metagenome (GOLD analysis project Ga0325402, IMG submission 207212) | Populus deltoides microbial communities from Bellville, Georgia, United States - Xylem-PdKOR-R3 | ecosystem: Host-associated > Plants > Phyllosphere > Stem > Wood/Secondary xylem... | reverse complement strand
TTCAATGCAAAAAATTTAATCCCGTGACAGAGTCCAAGTAGATGTGTTGCGTAAGAGGGTAATGAAATTTGTGTGAGGAAGTAGACAAAATGAAAGGCCAGTACAGGGCATTCAATGTAAGGGCCCACCACTGGACGGTCAAGATTAGTGTAGGACGAGAAAGGAGCAAGAAGAGTGGACTTTTTAGCTAACATCCAAAGAGAGTCAGATTCGAAAGGTGACTTACTGAGGAAAAGACACAGACAGACTTTGCAATGGGCCCGTCAAAATTTCCCAAAGCCCACTTCATCAGCAGCCCTTCTGAAAAGGACACAATCCACGTGGATACTTGTAGACCCAGGAGGCAGGAAAAACGAAAGGTTAGAAACTAGATTGTTTTTTACCTTTGAGAACGAATGCCGTTCAACACTAACGTTAGGACTTAGGTTCTTGGATCGGCGTCTAGTTCAGAAGAGTATAGTTACAGTAACCAATCCACATTCCCTGGCTCAAGGGTTATCTAAGGGTTAGTCTATAACCAATAAATTAACTCAAGTTATGATTTAAGAAAAATGAAAATAAGATTGTTTTCTATATAAAAAATCCGTTCAGCATAAATATAGGATTTTTTAAATTCCAAATCAATGACTTGATTCCACGTATCGCATAGAAATTTATATCTGTGGCTAGTAATGTGTTTGGAAATGTATTGTTTGATGTTTTTATAAAAATATTTTTTAATTAAAAATATAATTTTATTTATTTATTTCCTTTTTAATATTAAGATTATAAAAATTACTTAAAAATTATCAATTTAATATTTTTTAATCAAAATATAATTTGAAAAATATGTTAAACTACTTTATCCAGAAGAGCGTAAGACATTAATGAAAAATATGTTTGATTTTGTATTTAAAATGGGCTTTTGAGATTTTTGATTTTGTTGTTTTAAATTTTTTTTAAAAAAATATTTTAATATATTTCTAAATAAAAATAACTTTAAAAACAACTGTTATCACAATTATAAATACTACCTGAAACTCGTTTTTTTTATATTTTAAAAGTGTTTTTGAAAAATTTTTTTTTTTAAATAACTTTGTTTTATATTTATAAATTATTTTGATATGATAATATAATAAATAATTTTTTTAAAATAAAAAAATAATATCTAAAAATATTTATAAATGAAAAATAATTTAAAAGATGCAGGAAAACTTAACACGTTTAACTGGCGTTGTTGACACGAGATAGAGGACACGACAGCATTATCGGGGGCCTGTTTTCCAAACCGCCACTTCACACCGTCAAACACAAACGTCAGGTTTAAAACGACAATCCCCAGCCCCATTACTCTGTTAATTTGTGTCAAGGCTTTTTCTCAGATTCCAATTCCCTCCATGGAAGAGCAAAGAAAATCTCAAAGTCTAATCCCTTTAATAAACGTACGTCCATTTGTAGACCTTGCACAAAAATCCACCAATGGAAGCTAAACTACTGTTACTGTGAAACCTACAACGTACAAAGTGGGACCCTAGCCATGGCCAGTCCAAGGCACAAAACCCCATGCAAGATGCAACGCAACCGCTACTCCTTTTGTGAACCCAGCTCTCTTGATTTTTATTTAATTCAATTTCAGGCTTGATACTGCGAGTCAGCGCTCACAGTCCTTCAACCAAACTATACTTCTTATAGCTTGCCATACCCCGACGTGATTGAACAGAAAGAACCAAAGTACAAGTACACTAGCATAGTATTCACTTCTACGTTATCGTCTAACATTTTCTCCTCGAAGAGAAAGAACTTGGGAAAAAATGGGAACTCTTCTGTGTTTTCTTCTTCCTTTTCTTGTACTACTTTTCACTGCTTGCAGTGGATACAGTGAACTTGAAGTCCTCTTGAAGCTGAAATCTTCCATGTACGGACATAATGGCACTGGCCTTGAAGATTGGGTGGCTTCTCCTACATCTCCTTCAGCTCATTGTTTCTTCTCTGGAGTCACGTGTGATGAGAGCTCACGTGTGGTGTCACTTAATTTGTCGTTCAGACATCTTCCTGGTTCAATTCCTCCAGAGATTGGGTTGTTGAACAAGCTTGTGAATCTTACTTTGGCCAATGATAATCTCACGGGGGAACTTCCTGCGGAGATAGCCATGCTTAAATCTCTCAGGATTTTGAACATTTCTGGCAATGCTATTGGTGGGAATTTCTCTGGAAAGATCACTCCTGGCATGACACAGCTTGAGGTTCTTGATATTTACAACAATAATTGCTCGGGTCCACTGCCAATTGAAATTGCAAACCTGAAAAAACTCAAGCATCTTCACCTGGGAGGGAATTTCTTTTCTGGTAAAATACCAGAGGAGTACTCGGAGATTATGAGCTTGGAGTTCTTAGGCTTGAATGGTAATGACCTTTCAGGCAAAGTTCCTTCTAGCTTGTCTAAGCTGAAGAATCTCAAGAGCTTGTGCATTGGGTACTATAACCATTACGAAGGAGGTATTCCACCTGAATTTGGATTATTGAGTAATCTTGAACTTCTTGACATGGGTTCTTGCAACCTTAATGGTGAGATTCCTTCTACTCTAGGCCAATTATCCCATCTGCATTCGCTGTTTCTTCAATTCAATAATCTCACTGGATATATCCCTTCGGAATTATCTGGTCTAATTAGCTTGAAATCACTTGATCTTTCAATCAACAACCTCACTGGGGAGATACCCGAGAGTTTTTCAGCTTTGAAAAACTTAACACTCATCAATCTCTTTCAAAACAAGCTGCACGGTCCAATCCCAGACTTTGTTGGTGATTTTCCAAACCTTGAGGTGCTTCAGGTTTGGGGAAACAACTTCACATTTGAGCTTCCCAAACAGCTCGGCCGGAATGGGAAGCTGATGTATCTGGACGTGTCATATAATCACTTGACAGGATTGGTTCCTCGGGACTTATGCAAGGGAGGGAAATTGAAGACGTTGATTCTCATGAATAATTTCTTCATTGGATCACTTCCTGAAGAAATTGGCCAGTGCAAGTCCTTGCTCAAAATCAGAATCATTTGTAATCTCTTTACAGGCACTATCCCTGCTGGGATCTTTAATTTACCTTTGGTGACCCAAATTGAGTTGAGCCATAACTATTTCTCCGGCGAGCTTCCACCGGAGATTTCAGGAGATGGACTTGGCTCTCTTTCGGTTTCTGACAATCGGATTACTGGTAGAATCCCCCGGGCTATTGGGAATTTGAAGAGTTTGCAGTTTCTATCTCTGGAAATGAACAGACTTTCTGGTGAAATTCCTGATGAAATCTTCAGTCTGGAGATCCTCTCCAAGATCAGCATCCGTGCCAACAACATTAGCGGTGAAATCCCAGCTTCCATGTTCCATTGCACTTCACTTACATCCGTTGATTTCAGTCAAAACAGCATCAGTGGGGAGATTCCAAAGGAGATTACTAAACTGAAGGATTTGAGTATTCTTGATCTCTCTCGAAATCAGCTTACTGGTCAACTACCAAGTGAAATTCGATACATGACAAGTCTTACAACTCTAAACCTCTCCTACAACAATTTATTTGGCCGGATCCCTTCTGTCGGCCAATTCCTGGCGTTCAATGACAGCTCATTTCTTGGAAATCCAAATCTCTGTGTAGCAAGAAATGACTCTTGCTCATTTGGTGGTCATGGCCATAGAAGGTCCTTTAATACTTCAAAGCTAATGATCACTGTCATTGCTCTTGTCACTGCGTTGATGTTAATAGCAGTGACAGTTTACAGATTGAGAAAGAAGAATCTGCAGAAATCACGGGCCTGGAAGCTCACTGCATTCCAAAGGCTCGATTTCAAAGCAGAGGATGTGCTCGAGTGCTTGAAAGAGGAAAACATTATAGGCAAAGGTGGCGCTGGGATTGTCTACCGTGGGTCAATGCCAGAGGGTATTGATCATGTAGCTATCAAACGACTTGTTGGTAGAGGCACCGGACGAAACGATCATGGCTTCTCAGCCGAGATCCAAACACTTGGAAGGATCAGGCACCGAAATATTGTAAGGCTGCTGGGGTACGTATCAAATAAGGATACCAACTTGCTGTTGTATGAGTACATGCCAAATGGGAGCTTAGGAGAGCTTTTGCATGGTTCAAAGGGAGGCCATTTGCAGTGGGAAACCAGGTACAGAATTGCTGTGGAGTCTGCCAAGGGACTCTGTTATCTTCACCATGATTGCTCTCCTTTGATTATACATAGGGATGTGAAGTCCAATAACATATTACTTGATTCGGATTTTGAGGCTCATGTTGCTGATTTTGGGCTGGCCAAGTTCTTGCAAGATGCAGGTGCATCAGAGTGCATGTCCTCTATTGCTGGCTCCTATGGTTACATTGCTCCAGGTCTGTGATTTTCTTGACTAAATCACTAATTATCTTCCTTTATTAGCTAATTATTACAGACCGTGTCAGCAGCATGATGTGAATATATGCTCCGACACCATAGTATATAAGCTTGTATGCTCGTTTAATCCATTAACTTTATGAATTGGGTGTTATACATTAATTGCCTCGTTTGAGGTCCATATTGAGGTAATTTGGTTACTTTACACGCTTGGTTTTATGCCTAATTTTCTGAGGTAAAAGATCTTTTTGAAATTACTTTCCGAGTAATGGCTTTCTAGTCACTACTTTTAGAGAAGCCTTTTGAATTCAATGCAGCTACCTAAAAAATTGAAGCCTTTCTAGTGATTACGTTCTCTGATTGGTGTGATGTGCTGCAGAATACGCTTACACATTGAAAGTGGACGAAAAAAGTGATGTTTACAGCTTCGGTGTTGTGCTGCTGGAGCTGATAGCAGGGAGGAAGCCAGTAGGGGAGTTTGGAGACGGGGTGGACATAGTGAGATGGGTCAGGAAGACCACGTCAGAACTATCTCAGCCATCCGATGCAGCTTCAGTCTTGGCAGTTGTGGACCCCAGGCTTAGTGGGTACCCTCTAACAGGTGCCATTCACCTGTTTAAGATAGCTATGTTGTGTGTAAAAGATGAGAGCTCGGACCGGCCTACCATGAGGGAAGTGGTTCACATGCTCACCAATCCTCCACAGTCAGCCCCAAGGCTCCTCGCCCTTTAGATTTATCTGGGTGCGCATGCACTGAAGTCTAGGCTATAATGTTCTTGAATGAATAAAAGCAAAACCTAATTCTAATAATTTTGTGGTAACATGGACTTCATTGCTGTAAAATTTTCTTCTTGTATATTGGGGTTAGCCATCTCCTCTGCTCTGTGCTATAGAAAGCTGATTAGAGATCACCACCATATTTTCATCATCTTAGAATGTACTAAAAGCTTATTGTGCATACAGGAAACACACCAGCATCTATGATCTTTGTAACATTTCTGGGCCATTGAAATAAGCTTATCTACTGGGATCTCACTATATGGTAAGAAGTTACTACAATACCATTATCGATACAATGCCAGTTTAAGCATTGAGCCATTAGATGTTATCTATCAAGGTTTTCCTTGATCATTTTATCCAAATCCAACGAGTGCAAATAATCATAGATCTCTTATTTTCGGATGCTCAATTCTTATTGACATCTATTGGGTTGTGTTGTCATTTTGTTCCTAGTTTGAGAGTCTGATAGGTTTTTTTTTTTTTTTAGGTATGTTTTACTTGTAAAAAATATTAAATTGATTTTTTAAAAAATATTTTTTAATGGTTTTGATATATTTATGTTAAAAATAAAAAATATATATGAAAAAAATATTTTAATATATTTTTAAACAAAAAATATTTTTAAATTACATAATACCAAACATCAAATACGCCAGCATTATTGGCTTGGCAAAGTAAATAACCAAATTGATGTCAACATGCCTTTGTCTAGAGGCAGCATTGGCCTATGTATTTTAATATAATTTTTTACATCTTCAAATGTAATTGTAAAACTAAAACTATATATTTGTTGGCTGAAAGGAAATTTTTTTTTAGAAAGTAGTTTTCGTAAAAATGCATTCATAGTAAGTGAATTAATTTTTTATTGACATCTATTGGGATGGTATAAATGTGCTGTCATTTTGTTTCTAGTGTTTGAGAATGTGATGGTTTTTATTTTTTTATTATGTTTTACTTTAAAAAATATTAAATTAATGTTTTTTTTAATGTTTTTTGATGGTTTTGATATACTGATAGATAAAGAAATTCAATTACAAATAATAGGAAAAAAGCAAATAACAATAAAAAAAACAAGAAACAAAGTTGATATAAAAATCACATTATAAGGAATGAAATTGGTAATTTAGATATTTACAAAAATAAAAAAGCAAAAATAATAAATAAAAAAGTCATACTTTTTTTAATGTAGAAAAAGTGATAGGTCAAAAACAAAATCAAGTCACTGGTTAAATTGATAATTTAGATATTTACAAAAATAAAAAAGCAACAATAATAAATAAAATAATAAAAAAATAACTAAAAAAAACATCAAAACTTGTTCGGATTATCAAACAACTCAATGCTAACCTAACCGAAGAAAAACAAGAAAAAAGAAAGTCAAACTTCAAATAAAAAAAGAAATAAAACACCAGTTTAAAAAAAAGGGGAAAAACCAAACAAACCTAGTATAATTTAAAAGACTTGTAACTTGTTAAATCATGAATCCAAGTTCAATTAAGAAACTTAAATATCATCAAATTTAATTTTAAATGATAGAATTGTTTAAAAAATTATTAATAAAAAAACTTGCAAAAAAAATGAATAATAAAAAAAATTGGGCTAAAATTTGACAGGAAAAAACCCAATGTGAATGAAATCTAAAACAAATATTGCAAACAAAAAAATTACAATTAAAATAATTAGGACAAAACTTGAAAGATTAAAAAATCATAGGGGATGAAGTTGAAAATCATTTGCAATATGATAGATTATTTATAGACTAAAAAATAGTAAGGGTGAAATAGAAAAAAAAATTGTTGAAGGCTAACCTAATAGAATCAAGCTAAAAAAAATAAAATAAAAAGTTAAAAAAATAGAACTAAACCAAAAAAAATAACAGAACAAAAGTTAAAAAAAGGAATAAAAATTAAAACAACATCAATTTAGAAAAAGGTAAAAAAAACAAGGCAAGTTTATTAAACCTAAAAGCCATATCTCGTAAAATGTTTTACCTGTATTAAATTAAGAAACATAATTTTCAACCAATTTAATTTCAAATGATAGGATTGATAGAAAAATATCAATAAAAAACTTGCACAAACTAAAAAAAAATGAGGATGAAATTTGATAAAAAAAAACCTAAGAAGAATGCAATTTAATAAAAAAAAAATAAAAAACAATCCCAAATAAAATAAATATCAATTAAAACAAACATGACCAAAGATTAAAAAAATCATAAGGGGTGAAATTAAAAATATATATAAAAACAAAGCAAACCCAAACAAAAATCTTAAATATAGTCAAATCTTAAAAAGCTCGCAACCTATAAAACCTTGTATTCGGGTCTTATCAAAAAGGTTATTATAAGTAAATTTAAAAGTTTAAATTTTTAAAACTTGTCAAATCAAAATAATTTTTAAAAAATAGTCTGGAGTGAACCTGATAGCCAACCTGAGTCAACAAATCAAACACATGACTTAAAATATGAAATCGGGATGACCTCTAAACAGGAAAGAAAAAAAATACCGCAAAAAAAATTAAAACAATATGAAAGTTGACTCGGGCTAATTCTTCAGATTCATTGCCCGGGTCATGAGATTTGGGTGATTCCATTAAAGGCAAATTCAAAAAAACAAGAAGCGAGATTCTTAATCAAACAAATATTATGGGATACCATTTAGAAAAAAATTAATAAAAAAAACAATGTAGAACAAAAAAATAGCAATTACATGAATTAGGAATAAATTCAACATAAAAATTAAATGAAATCAAATGTTAGAGAAAAATCAAATGAAATTAAATGTTCAGGAGTGAGATTGTAAAAAATAAATCTATTAAGAAAATGATTTAAAAAATAGCAATTAAAATAATTATGACCAAATTTGACATAAAAATTAAATAAAAATAAATTCCTAGGGGTGGAATTGAAAAAAAAAAACCAAATCAATCAAGAAAATATTTCAAAACAAAACAAATAAAAATTAAAAGAATGAAAATCAAATTTAAAAATAAATCCAAAAAATTAAATAACCATGGATGAAATTGGAAATGAATTCCAAATAGAAATAATCAATGTAAAAACAATTATTGCAAATAAAAGAAGAGAGATTAAATGAAAAGCAATTTCAAGTCAAACCACGCTGAACCACCATACACGCGCCACCTAGAAAGAAAGATAACATCGAGACGAATCAAATGATGCGGTGGAATCACGGTTACAACCACCAGAACCAGCCGCACGCGCCACTAGAAGACAGCAAAACAGCGGACGCGTGTGAGGCACTCTTTAGCATCTTTTTTGTTTTATTATTTGTATAAAATTTAAAATGCCATTAGGATTAAATGATAATAACAAACAACCTATGATGAAATTACAATCAAGCCCCTGAAGTTAAGGTTAAAAAAATTAAATGATAAGGGTAACGTGATAATCATGTAAAAGGTATTGAATTATTTTATTCGAGGGTGATAATTTTATTATGTATTAAAAAATATAATTTTTAAAATAACATCCGTTAATCCTTAAAGGACATTTATGTTTACCTGGAAGCAAAAGACAAAGTAATAATAATAATAATAATAATGAGATAAAATAGTAACTATACTATTATAATGAATAATAATATACAATAATACAGCAAAAGATAAAATTACCAAGGCTATTTAATTTTTTTTGGGGATAATTCGTATCCGACTTGGAGTTGACCCACTCGATCTCGTTTCGCAAGTGACTTCATATCATAAATTGTTCTGTCAGTTGGGCCGGCCTGGATTAATTCAAGTTAGGCCCTTTTCAACTTCCCAGTTTTTTACAGAATGGTAATGGAGGTCAATCAAGCATTAAAAACCAGAGTGGCCATAAGAATTGCTGAAAATAAAAAAATATATATTGATGTGAAGTTTGGAATTGAAATCAAGTGAAATGAGAAATAATTAGGAGAATCATGCCTTTTCTCAGTTGGACTCAACAACTGACCATGATGGTCCATGGACCACATCTTTTTAATGGTCAGGTTGCTGATATAATACTTTTGGGCACCTTTTCTTTTATTAGAGATTCATGCAGGGCATATTGGATAGGACTTGTAGTCTTAATTATTAAACATGCCTCGGTTTATTGGGTTAATTTAGAATTAACCCGGAAATAGTTTTAAAAAATTATCTCAAAATTGATAAGGTATAATCTAGTTAAAAATTCAAGTTGACTCGTGACTCAATAAAAAGCTTACTGATTTTCTTAAAAATATATATATTTTTTATTAATTTAGATTAATTCAATCAATTTATGACCGTCGAAACAAATTTAATAACTATACATTACATCATATGGATCATCAAGATGAGTTTAATAATTATTTATGTAATGGAATGTATAACCGCACTAAATGTCTCAATCCCAACTGATTAAATTAATCTTTTAGCTCTTATCCATTGTCTAACTTAGATGCCATTTCAACATGAAGATGCACCATTCTTCTTTTCACAAGCATTCTAGATACGGTCCGGTCCCCCTCTTGGCCTCCTTGCCCTTCAAGCAAAATGGAAAGTTGACGTGAAACACGAAATTTGAACAGACAAAAAACATAGAGGAGCAGCGATTAGCAGGCTGCCTGGTTGCTGTCCACGACTAAGATGATGGAGATGGACATCTCAAGAGAGCCTCATGCAATGGGCCCAGCTTGATCGTGGCAATCTACTCGGCTGCAAGACACTGTCGATTCGATGTTCAGGTAGATTATTTCACTCGGCCGGTTGCTCCAAGTTTATAAAAAATTTTAATACACTTTTAAAAAGGTATAATAGTTTATCTAAATGTCATCTAATTTTTTTTTAAAGTAATTATGGTGTTCGGCTCAGTTTATACGCACTTCTATTAATCCTACAAGGTTTTAAAGTTAACAACCATGTAAGTTTCCAGTAATCTAAAAATTTATGGTACTCGAACCAAAAAATAAATTCAGTATCTGATCAATTAAGTTACATCTATTAAAGTTAAAATAGACTAATTTTATATACAAAAGTTGAGAATTCAAGTTTTTTTTTATGAAACAATAACCAAACCATAAAATAAGAAAAAATGAAATGGATTAGGTTATTTTTTTGGACAAGGAAGAAATAGTGCCACCAAACTAGGAGTAATTGGCATCAATTTTTTCTAAGTTTTCGAGGAATCACATTTTTTGATCTTAAAAGTCAGAGTTGAATTATGAGCTGATTATAGTTAATTAAGAAATATATTCGATATCATTAATCTATTACAAATAAGAATGTTTACTAGACAAAAAAAAATAAAAAATATCACGCATTCTTGTGTTTTTTCTCTCCTTGATTTGTCCATGAACTTATTTTTTAGTATTCTTTGATCGATAAATATTATAGAATTTATGATCTTATTTTCTAGATTTCCTCTGGTGAAACC
>Ga0325402_1007210_pt1 | contig 10539 bp, 9 predicted proteins | sample PopdelMetagenome_22_FD_207212 | JGI IMG/M metagenome (GOLD analysis project Ga0325402, IMG submission 207212) | Populus deltoides microbial communities from Bellville, Georgia, United States - Xylem-PdKOR-R3 | ecosystem: Host-associated > Plants > Phyllosphere > Stem > Wood/Secondary xylem... | reverse complement strand
ATTATATCAGAGTTTACATAATTAATATACTACATGCTGAGCCAAGAGTTTTATATACATCAAGGTTTACACAAAAGCATACTGCATAACCTAGCTAATACAATTATGCTTGAGCTTCTTTTTTTTTTTACATAAGCTTAGCAAAACAGAGTCCTAAAAACTGATGAGCTCCCTGGGTATTAGATGGACCTGTTACAACAACGACTTAATAAGCATATAATTATGTTGTCAGTAGAAACAAAAATGATCATATAATGAATACAAATAAAGCATAAGTTTTCTATTAGTTTCCCAAGAATTCTAATAATCAACTTATAAATTCTTATATATATATATATTCATTTAAAAACTCAATTAGACATCATTTACGTATTCTTAATTGAATACTTTTATTTTCTTGCATGAACCTAGTAATTTTGCCTAATTGGTTTTATTAAATCTTCAACTTTGCATAGTCCCACTTGGACAGTTTAGGCAATTATACTTATCAATTCTCTCAGGTCATCCAAACATGGATACCTTTTACAAATTGAGCCTTATTGTTTGTTCCTAGGCATCTCGACGTGGACGTTATTAGCTGAAGCTAATCTTATAATTCACTTCCTAGCAATCCTATCACGGATGCCATTAGCGAAGCTAATCTTGAGATTCATTTCCCGGCAATCCTATTACGGATGCCATTAGCCGAAGTTAATCTTGTTAATACACCAGACTTTGTTTACATTAAACATAACTTAATTGTAATTGTATTCATCAGGAAGACTTTAAATTACATAATAATAAAGGAGAGGTAAAACCACGCACCTGCTCCACTTGTTTTATGACCTCCTCCAATAGAAGATCCAATCCTGGTCGCTCCCCCTAAATCACAAAGAAGTCTTTGGTCATGTTTCCTTCAAGCCAAATGTTTTAGTAAATCCATATTCATTCATTATACACATGGTACTTTCGATGCATGTTCATTTCCTCATCATAACATAAATATACATATCAAGTATACATTTTCAAGGTTGTTAAATCAACGTGCAAGTGTCCGTACGACTAAGTTTGTTTTTGCATCAACGTAAATCTATGACTTATGACTCATAACCGGAGTCTCATAACTTTAAATAAAGCAAACTTTGTGTCAATCAAAAGGTAACACATTTATCCACAATCTCATGAAGGATCATGCATCATACTCTGTCAATATCAAATCACAACCCAAACAAGAAATTAGACAGCAAATCTGTCCAGCTGGTTCCAGTCTAACCTCCTCTTAGTATTTTGCCTATATATGGAGTTTTATAACTCCAAATAAAGTGAAATTTATGTCAATTGAAAGGTAAAACATTTATATATAACCATATGAAGGAAAATGCATTATACTCTGTCAATATCAAATCCCAAACCGAACAAGAAGTTAGACAGTAAATCTACCCAACAGCTTCCAGCCTAACCTCCTCTTAGTATTTTGCCTATATATGAAGTTCTATAACTCCAAATAAAGTGAAATTTTTGTCAATTGAAAGGTAACATATTTATATATAACCACATGAAGGAAAATTCATCAAACTCTATCAATATCAAATCCCAAACCGAACAAGAAGTTAGACAGCAAATCTGTCCAGCAGCTTCCAGCCTAACCTCCTCTTAGTGTTTTGCCTATATGTGGGGTTCTATAACTCCAAATGAGGCAAGACCAATGCCAAAAGTTAACTAACTCACTTATCTACAACTTTTATATGAAAAGTTATAACAATTTCAATCGTATTCTATGCCTAACATTAGCATAATTTCTATACTTGCATATTTGTAATTGAAGTAACATACTAACATGTTTAAGTTTCCGTTTCAGCCCTTGATTTAGCCTTAGGATAACTATGTAAGGTCATAATTAGCAGAGATTAGTATCCAATTTCTATTCTCTTTATTTCTCCTTTCATGGCCGTTCCTAAAGAGGATTTGTTCCCCTAATTTCTATCACTTTCTTTAGTCATAGAAGCTGAAAATGTTTAACTTCTCATCTCAACCTTTTAATTTCATCATTTGGTTTTTTTTTTTTTCAAAATCATGAAGTTTCAGGAACCCTAAATTATTTCTTTTAGGGTTTTTTCCCCTTGTATTCAAAACAAATCAAATTAACAATAGAAAAGCAAGGGCTTATCCTTACCTCACGATGTTATCTAAAGATGGAGGGTGTTTTCTTGATGGTTTTCTTCTTCTCCTCTTTATCACCGTTTCAGCCGGCCCTTGTGCCCTCCAAACCTGGAGATTTTATGGATCTACACTTCCTAATTACTCTCCTCTCTCACGTAGGTTAATGCAAGGTGATTTAGGTGAGAAATGTGTGCAAAGAGAGGGAGTCCAATCTTTTCTCTTCCACTTGTTGTTCAGGCTGAAAATGAGAGGAAAGGTCATGAATTCTCTCTGTTTTTTTTTTTAATGTATTTATAATCCCTTACATATACCTTAGGTCTTGTTTGGCAATTTGTTCAAATTTGTTCCTAACATTACTTTTCTCCTTGTTGTGTGCTTTAGTCCTTCATTTCATAATTTGTTTAACATCTCTCCCTCATCCTTCCCTTCACACATTTTAATCCTTAAACATTTGTTAGTTTTCATACCTATATTTTTGTAAAATATTTGACTTCATAATTTATTTTTTTATTTTGAATTCACCCTATAAGTATTGAAACATTTTCATTTTCTAAAAATTTCAACTTGGGGTTTACATTCTCCTTTTCTAATAAGAAATTTCGTACTCGAAATTTGGATATCACGTCCTTTAGTTGAACCAAAAAACTTGTTCTGATGGACAATTAATCTTCCAATAAAGAAGGATAATGTAGCTTTAATTTTTGTCAAGTTCAAAATGGCTGGAGAAAATGTTTAATATTCTATGTTTTGTTTTTGAGGTATTTCGTTTCATTGGTTTCAGCGGCTTTTTAAACTACCTTACAAAAGATTTCCTACCTTGAACCAAGCCGCATTACAACCTTTGAAAAGACCTTAGATTTGTGAAATGCATGTAATCTAAATGGTGGAGAGTGAGATGATTTGCAAGCTTATGGTAGATAATTTCTATTAGATTGAATTGGAGTAAACACTAACCTTTCAAACACATGAGAATTGAGCATTATTCTTGTAAGGTCTACAATTTAGTTGTTTTATTTTGAAGTAAAATGCTTGATAAACAATTTTAAAGTGATTGGAATTTCATTCATGATATATTATGATGTGTTGAGAATTTAATTATTGTTTGATGATGGCATTACATTCTTTACACTGAAAAAGTAAAATTGAATTTTTGCCTGAGGACATGCAAAAGCTAAGTGGAATTTGATAAGTGCAAAATATACATATGTTTTTATTCCTTTTACACTATGTTTTGTAATGTATTTTGAACTTATTTGAGTTGATTGGAAGTTATTTTTATGAGTTTGGCATGTAGAAGAGACTTCGTGCATTAATCGTTAAAAGATAAGAAAAGTTGCATTTTATGTTTTGGACCTAACTTCTTGTGACAGGTGTTTTGCCAAGTTAGAGTTCCAGAATGAGAAGGTGGGCTTAATTTAAGTTGACATACACATATCAAGCTTTTCAGTAAGGTATTATGGGCAAAATTATGACCTTATTTGGACCTCGAATCAGACGTGCAAACTCGGGCCAAAATTCTTTTCGCAGCAGGATTCCCTACTTTCACACTAGAGATTCAAACGAGAATATCTTGAACTTATGGTATCAAAATCAAGCGATTCGAAAACCCAAATTCATCTAAACATCTAGGACTACAACTTTTATGAAGGATACAAAGTCAGATAAAATCATTTTAAAGGATAGAATCCGTATGCAATCTGGTTGGTCGAAATGGGTCCCCTGATCTGATTCAAAAACTAACGGTGTCGAGCATCCCTATACGGCTGAGAATTTGACATAAAAATGGTGGGCCTTAGGACCCAAGAAAGGTGTAGATCAAGCCTTTAACATGTCATGAATGAAAGAATGTAGCTGGGATGGTCGGATATTGCAAGAAACCAAGTCTAAATCAAAGTCTAAATTGCAACAGAGTTGGTATTGCAATAGAATTGTGACAGCAGCAGAAGCAGATTTCAACACAAATTCTGAGATATTTATCCAACCTTAAAGACCAAATAAAGAAGGAATGAATTTAGCATCATGAAGACTCCTAATTAGCCTAAGAATCCTAAAGATTTCGGTAGCAAAGGGGGAAGATAAAGAGAACAGAACACAACTAAAACAGGGTTCGAAAAACATTCATTTCTTCTCTTCTTTCATTAATTTTCCAGCAACTATGAACTAAACTCTTGAATTCGGTTCAAGAAGGATACACACCATCTCCATTAGCACATTGTGATAAGTAACGTTATCATTGTGATTCTTTCAGATTCAAGTATTTATTTTTCCTTGTTCAGAATTATGCTATTGATTGTTATTCAAACTTATTGAATTGTTTTGAGATGGCATATATGCTTTCTACTTTCTTTCAGTCCATAATTGTTGTTAGGCACTCGAGTAAGAAGCAAAAGAATAAAATTGATTGCTGCAACTCTCATCTTGGTTTATTAGGGAAGAATAATCTATGTTAAAATTGTCAAGCTTTTGAATGTTTGCTTAGAATAAATACATAGATTTTATTCCTAAGACTACTGCCGAGTGAATGAAAATTGCTTTTAATATTACATTCGCTTGATGGTAAAAAATTGATAAGAGAGCTTTTCCTAATTAATGTACTTGTAATCTTATTGATTTCCCTTAGCTTTAAGGGATATCGAATTTGTTTGTTTGACATGAAAGAATATTTATTTTACTTCGATGATCAACAAATTTATAGGAATGGATGTTTGGACCCTTGAACTAATTTAATGACATATCAATTTATTATTTTCAGAATTATTGTTTCTTGAATTTTTCATTCACATCTCCTATTCTTTCTCATTTTGGTATATTGTAAGAAGATTGAGCGAATTTCCCTTGGGTTTGACCTGGTTTTCACGATCATACTACAAATTTATTTTGTTTGTGATAGTTAAGTCAGAATTATATTTTGGTGGTTTCGACAACCAACCAGTAGTCACTCTACAATCACCCGAAAATTCTTTGAGAAAAAGAACAAGGTTTATCAATACTGACGATATGTGTTTGAAATGAGAAAATATAATCTTAGTTATCCCTTCACTTTCTAAAAAATATATATCCCATGTGGTCCCCATTTAAGCCTAAATAAATCTTTTTTTACAAAAACTCTGATTAGTATCACGCCCTACACTAGGAGCAAAAGAAAATGTGAGTAAAATTCTGGAATACACGTATGGATCTATGAAATTCCGAACCTAACACTAGGGGGCATAATCATAAAAGAGAAAGGCAAGAAGAAGGAAACAAAAAATACATATAAGAAAAGAAGGAAAGGAAGAAGTAAAGGAAAGGAAAAGAAAAGAAAATGATGGTTTGATAATGCTCAAAGACTAAGGCAAAGATTATAAAGTAGGAATCTTCATTAAGAAAAAGAGTTTATCCAAACAAAGTCCATAAGACTTGTCATAACTCAATTTTTTACCATTTTTATTTTAATTATTATTATTATTTTATTTATTGAAAAGGATAAAAAAATGATGATAAAAAAATAATGATGATGAAAAACAAGTAAAATGAAATAAATGAAGAATGAATTAAAATTTGGGTTAAGGGCAACATGATTGGAAATTTAAAGATTTAATTAAATTTTTGACTTGTTTAATTAACCAAGTCAAGGGTATAATTGGAGAATTGATAAGTTTTGAGACTTAATTGAGCTTGAAATTAATTTAATTAATCCAATCAAGGTTTTAATTGAAGAATTGATAAGTTTTGAGACTTAATTGAGCTTGAAATTAATTTAATTAATTCAATCAAGGGCTTAATTGGACAATTGATAACTTTTGAGACTTAATTAAGCTTGGAATTAATTTAATTAATCCAATCAGGGACTTAATTGAAGAAATATCAAAGTTCGGGGTTTAATTGGGGTCCAAATTGCAAATATTAAAAATCCAAGGACTAGCTTGAAAATGGCGCGGCAATGCAAGGATCCAATTACATTTTAACCAGGGGTTTGATTGCAAAATTATAAGAATTACAAGGACCAAGTTCGCAGCCTTTAGAACCAGGAAACGGGGTCGTTTTGCAACGATTGTTCGCTGTCTCTTTACTCTGCAACGGCTCTGCCATTAAAGGCAGAGACGTTTTGTCAGTTGGCAGCCAACGCGGACGTTTTCTTCATTGAAGGCTTCGGTTACGGAGCATTTAGGAGGCCAGCCATTACCACCACCGAGGCTACCGCTGGCTCTATAAAGGCTAAGCAAAGGCGACCTTGCGGGGGAGGGGGATTTTTGGACTGAAAAGGGGACGAAAAACCAGAGAAAAAAGGGCAGAACCAAGGGAAGAAGAAAAAGCCATGAACGGCAGGGGGGAGAAATGAAAAAAAATCAGTGAAGCATAACGCAAGCAGAACCCAAAGAAAAAAAAACCAGAAAACAGGGGGAAAGAGACGAAAAAAATCACAGAACCAGGGGATGAAAGACAATAAAAAAACTCAGAAACACACACAAAAAAAGCACCGAAACTGGAGCTGCAGGAAGACTAAAGCATACGGCACAGAAGCAAAGGAAAGCAGGAGGGAAGGCTGTAAACAGACGAGGGCCACCGCGCTGCCACCATCCACACCGTCTCTAGAGAACAAGTAAGTCATTTTTCTTTCGCTTTTTTTTGTACATTCATCTTGAATGTATCGTTGCACTGTGCGAAGGTAAATTAATTACCTTCGCATTGTGCATGATGCACTCGTGGAGCCACTCCACGCGTGCTTTTTACTGGTTTGGGCCCAGCCAAAAAAAATATAAAAAAAAATTAAAAATAAAAAAATAAAAAAATAGAAAGTGTAGAAATAAAATTTTTTGCATGTCTGAGAAAAAATGTATTTTTATCAACTTATTCAATGATATCAAGATCATGAATAAAAAAGGAAAATATACTGATTTTTTTTATAGTTACGAATTTTTACCAAAGCCAGAGTTGGAATTATTCGTGGTGGAATTTTTACCAACGCCAGAGTTGGAATTATTCATGGTGGAAATTTTTTTACCAACGCCAGAGTTGGAATTATTCATGGTGGAATTATTCATGGGGGAATTTTTACCAACGCCAGAGTTGGAATTATTCGAGATCGAATATTCACTGGCGCCAGAGTCAGGAATATTATAAACAAATCATCATAGCATAAGTGAATAAATGTTTAGCAATTTAAGACAAAATCAACAATGCAGTCTGCCTCAGGTAAAACGTTTAAGGGGTGATAATATCTTCTCTTTTACGTAACCAGTCCCGTACCATAGAATCTCTGTTGACCAGTTAGGATTCCTAGTGACCATAATACTAGGTGGCGACTCTTTAAACAAGACCTTTTCCCCTAAAAGAACAAGATGCCAGAAATCTGTTCTTTTTCCATAAGTCAAGAGATTTATTTTGTGGGCCGCTGCGATGTCGGGTACGACTGAATGGCGACTCCACTGGGGACTAATGGACTAAGCTTTGCCTTTTGTTTGTCAATTGCTATAATATTTGTTATGTTGTGTTTATTTGTTTATTTTTCTTGCATTTACTGCTTTAGCATGCATTCATGTTTATATTGTCATGCATCACATTGAAAGCACACACCTTAAAATCTAGGATAAATGGGGGAGTAACGGTACCCCAATGGCTTTAGCCTAGGTAAGACTCGTGAAACCATCCAACTCTCGCTTGATTGTTTACTTGGAAGTGGTTGATATGCCAAACTGATATTACTCAGGGCCTCTATTTTCACACTACTTGTAAGCCTCATATCGACCTTTCTCACGAGAGTTGGCCACCCACTCAACAATTAGTCATCAAATCAATAGTTCCAAATTTTGGTCTATAAAAGAAGGCATTTGCCATGCATTTAGGCATCTTGGTTGTTCAGATCAAGATCATGCTCTTTATTTCTTTCTTTATATTTTTGTAATGTTTAAGTTTTATCTCATGTTATATTTTTCTTAATCTCTTGTTTATGCTTTTCATTTTCTTTACTATACTTATGTTCTTATATTGTTTAGTTATGTTTCTCTTCTTCATTATGTTTAGCTAAGTTTATTATGTCAAGGTGAAAAGGTTTCACTAATGGTGTTAGAATAGGTATAATATAAACTCAACATGGACTTCAATGTTTATATCCAAGAAAGTTTGTTGTTAACATGTCTTATCTTTTTATCTTATTAATTCTTAATACCTTGCTTGTTAAATGGTTAATCTAGATTTGTCTTGTATAACACTTGGTACAACAAATGCTTGGCATTTTCATAGCCAACCGTATGGTATAACCTACACCTGTGCTATGAAAGGAACTTGATTTGTTGTTAACATAAGTTAACATCATGAATTCTTGAAAATATTTAAAAGTATGGTGTTACTAAAATAAGATAATTAATATGATCATGTTAAAATTTTATAATGAACTATTAAGGATAAATCATCCGATTGGAACCTGCTTTGTGTGTGGTTTCCGGTTGATTAATAAAAAGAGTTTATACTATATTTATTTCTAATACTATTAGTGGATCCTCTAACCATGACAATTATTTTTATCATTGTTGAATCCTCACATTAATCTTATATCTCAAAATCCTCTTTAACTTATTATTATTATTATTATTATTATTATTATTATTATTATTATTATTATTATTATTATATAGTTAACCTCCTTGTGGTTTATCCTTGGTCTTGTCGGGTTATTTATTACTTCGACACTTCTGCACTTGAGAGAAGACATCAATCTTTTGATCGTGTCAGGTAACAAATGGGAAGATATTGAATATAATATGAATTATATATAAGTGTTTAGTGATTAAAAGAGGACCCATCACCTTAGTTGAATAAGAAAAAAAATATTTTATTTGTTCTCAAATAGTATTGATTGTGAAATTCTTATGCAAGGTGAAATAAGATTTGAAAAGAGTTTCAAAATTTTATTCAAAGAATCAATGACTATGGTGTTAGGAACAAATATGATTTGACAGAGCAAACACAATAAATTATATAATATACTAAAAGGGATCAATGCTCCTATTACTGTTTACATAGACACAAAGCACTATGGATTGGAGCAATGTAACGGCAGAGCTGCCCTTGCCACAGAGAGTTGGAAAGACTGCAGTGGGAGGGTGGGGTTGTCTTTTCACTGGGATGTATATGGCATTGAAGCGATGGTTGGGGAGAAAATGATCAGCTCAGTTTTGGTAGGGTTGCAGGCCCCGGACTGCAGACATCTAGCACTGGGGCAAGCAAGCTCTGGGTGCCCGTGCGCCAAGTGGGGCTGCAAGCCACAATCTGCAGACACATGGTGCTGGGCGCTAGGGCCAGACCCGCATGCATGGTTACAGACACAAACGAGCGGGTTTAAAGTCATATGGCATTGGGGCTGCACTAGGTGCTAGGGCCAGACTCGCACCCATGGCTACAAACATAGGCAAGCGGGTCTAAAGACCTGCTAGGGACACCTTAGCCTTGGGTCCTATATCAGGACCCAATGTTGTTGGGTCCGGCGTCAAGACCCACTACTCATGGGTCCTGGTTAAAATCCATTTCACTTGGGTTTTGCGTCAGGACCCAAGTCTATTGGGTCTTTTGTCAGGACCCAAGGTTCTTGAGTCTTGGGTTTATTAATATAATTAATTGTGTTATAAATATTATTATTTTTCTTATAATTCAAAGTATTCATCTCAAAATATATAATTATTTGTGTTATAAATATTATAATTTTTATTATAACTCAAAGTATTCATATCAAAAATATTATAATTTGTGTTCAAAATATTATTATTTTTATTATAATTCAAGGTATTAATATAAAAAATATTATTATTTGTGATATAAATATTATTATTTTTATTATAGTTCTTTTAGGTGCTCCGGACACAGAACCAATGGGCCTTGGGTCTTGCGTAACAAAAATATTATTATTTGTGTTATAAATATTATTACTTTTATTATAACTCAAAGTATTCATATAAAAAATATTATAATTTTTGTTAAAAAATATTATTATTATTATTATTATTATTATTATTATTATTATAACTCAAAGTATTCATATAAAAAAATATAATTATTTGTGCTATAAATATTATTATTTTTATTATAATTCTCTTAGGTACTCCAGACACAGAACCAATTGGCATTGTGTCCTGCATCCGGACCCTATTCTGTTGGGTCCAGTGTCAGGACCCAATGCTCTTGGGTCCTGCGTCAGGACCCAAGTCTCTTGGATCCTACATCAGGAGCCACTTGGCTTGGGTCCTGCGTCAAAAGACCCATTTCGCTTAGGTCATGCGTCAGGTCCCATTTCACCTTGGGACCGCGGCTGGACCTATTGCTATTTTGGGTACATCTGGGGCAGTACCCAACTCGAATGGGTCCTACTGGGTAGGACCTAACTTAATATATTCTCATTGGGTCTAGTTGCGCAACCAGACCCAATCT